>Ga0209123_1000788_pt1 | contig 36862 bp, 31 predicted proteins | sample BarGraIncu00431A_FD_184500 | JGI IMG/M metagenome (GOLD analysis project Ga0209123, IMG submission 184500) | Arctic peat soil microbial communities from Barrow, Alaska, USA - Barrow Graham LP Incubations 004-31A (SPAdes) (version 2) | ecosystem: Environmental > Terrestrial > Soil > Wetlands >... | reverse complement strand
GTTCCCTCCTGACAAAGGACAACATCAGGGACCTGCTCCAGCCTGTAGAGGTGGAGCAAACCCAGGATGACGGGCAGTTGCAATTGGAGTTCGATGCGCGTTAACATAAATTAAGAGACACTAGTGAAAACATATTAAAAGGCGATAAGTTCACTAAGGAATCCCGGATTGAAGCTGATTTTTATCAGCCACAAACAGAGAAACTTATAAAGGAAATAAAAAAGCAAGATTGGGCATTTTTAGGGGACATTACAAATGAAATTGAACGTTCGGGTTTAAGAGAGCGTCGCTTCGTGAAAGTCGGAATGCCTTTGGTTACAGGGCAAAATCTAAATCTTAATAGGTTAAGTGATTTAAAAATGCTTTCTCTGAAGTTCACAAAGAATATTGAGAAAAATACATCTAAGGAGAGCGATATTCTAATTTCAGTTTTCGGAACAATTGGCAAAATTGAATATTCGTATAATAATATTTATCAAGGAGTATTTGCAAGTGAGCAATTAATAAAAGTATCAGTAAAGCCCGAGTTAATTCACCCTGGATATTTATATGCATTTCTTAAAAGCAAATTAGGTCAAATTCAGCTCCAAAAATATAAAACAGGCAGTGTTATTGAGTGGATTATTGAGAATAATGTTGCTTCAATAGCAGTTCCCATACCAAGTGATAAGGGTTTGTTTATTGGAAGTATAGTGAATAAGCTTACCCTAATGCGTCAAGAAGCCTATAATTATGAAACGATTGCAATTAAATTAATAGAAAACGAAATAGCCAAATGGCAACAGTAATACAAGCCAAACACAGCAAGGGAGCAGTAAACGGCGGAGAAGAACGCTTATTGAAATATCTCGAAGTTAACCTGCCTGACGATTATTATATCATCTCCAATGTAGAGTTCGCAAATGTTACACCCCATGGGCAAGTGCAATACCTTGAATACGACTGCATAGTTGTTACGCCTCATGCCTTGTACAATATCGAGAATAAGGACTGGAGCGGTCGATTGGAGGGGGATGACAATACCTGGTATCTCAATGATAGTGAAAAACCTAATCCGCTTAAAACTGTTCGATTCAAAACTTCTGTTTTGGTGAGCAAACTTAAGGCGCATAATCCTTCGTGGTCAACTGCCTGGATGGCTTCAATGCTAACACTCTCGCATCCTCACCAAACTAAACATGGATTGTGGGGCGACTGTGAAAAGGCAACTTATCTGCTCAATAGCAAATTGATTGACTTTATTACCAATCCCAAGGCTGTAAGTAAGCAAGCTAACAATATTGCAGATATCTATGTCCAGATTAAAAGCTTCGTTGCCGGCCAATCAACCCACAAGGAACCAAAAGAACGCAAAGAGATCATGGGCTACGAGATACTCGAAATCCTTGAACTCGACAAATGCTATTCCGAATTCCTCTGCAAAACCAAGGGTTTGGCCACGGCTAACAAACAGCGGATAAAGGAATACATTCTTGATCTGGCGGGATTGAGTCCCATGGAGCATGAAAAACGTACACTTCAGATCAAAAATCAACAATTGGCTCTTGCCAAAATGCAACGATGCCCGTTTATTCTCAATGCTCAGTTCATACTCGACGAAGAGAATCAGCGTTTCTACGAAATTACAGACTATCTTGACGAAAGCTCTTTACGTGCTGAACTTCGCCGTAAAACTTTTACACAAGAAGAGAAACTGGGCATCATTTTCAACCTGATCGAAGCCCTTCGGGTTGCCCATAAAGCCGATGTTTACCATCGTGATCTGAATCCTGAGAACATTTTTTTGACAAGTGGATGTGCTGCATTGGCAAATTTTGGAAAGGCTTATTTTGCAGATCACGGAGAAATGGGTTATACTGTTGCTCCTACAATAAACGAGAATAATGCCACTGCTTACCATGCTCCTGAACTGTTGGCAAAAGATGCTTCCCGGGCGAGCGATATATATTCGATGGGAATTCTTATTTATGAGCTTTTTACAGGGAAACTGCCTTTTAACACTCCCTTTGATTTGAACAAATTGGGTGGCAAACTCACTCCGGAACTGATGCCAACTGTTGTTCGAATCGGCTTGCCATCCTGGTTGGATGAGCTATGCGCCAATACGATTCTCTGGAATGATGTTGATCGTTGGGACAATATTGAAGAATTGGATAATTTTCTGAAATACCAACTGTCACTTTCACAAGTTCCGTCTGCTCAACAAATGCCTCCTGCAACCATTGAAGAATTGAAACCGGGTTTGAGGATTGGCGATTACACCTTATACAACCAATTGGGGAAAGGTGGTTTCTCCATTGTATTCAAGGCCAAACACAATATACAGAGCAAGGATTACGCCATAAAAGTATTCAATGAGAGCATTAGTATGCAAACTGTGATCGATGAATACAACGCTCTTGCAGGACTTAGTAATGCCAACATTGTTAAGTTTATCACAAATGGAACTTTACCCAATGGCCAGTTTTATACTTTAATGGAATACCTCGAAGGACCCAACCTTCAAGACTATACCAAAGGAGATTTAAAACTTCCATTGCAACTCATTTACCAGGTTGCCAAAGAAATACTGAATGCATTGGTATGTATGCAAATTCACAAGCCATTACCTATTTATCACCGGGATATTAAACCCCAGAATATAGTTTGGGATAAGCAGGAACGCTTTGTCTTGATCGATTTCAATGTGGCAACTGCCCTTGAGACCGACAAAAACTTTGTTGGCACGAACCCATATCTTGCTCCCGATTTGATTGATGGCACCAATGTGGACTGGGATACAAGTGCTGATACTTTTGCGTTGGGAATAACGCTTTACGAATTGATTTGTCATGCCTATCCCTGGAGCGGAATGAAAATGCCAAGAATTGGTGTCCCTCCGGAGCCATTGCAAAATAACGTTCCTCTTATTTCCGATGAATTTGCTTCTTTCATCCAAAAAGCGATTGGATGCAATAAAACCGAACGGTATGTTACTGCTGCGGATATGTTAGCTGCCCTATCTGCAATTGGAGAAGAAAACCTTTTGAAAGTAGAAAAGCCCAGTCCTGTTGGAGAAATCATTCTGATTGGAACTGAAGATAAAAGTTTCGTAGATTACCTGAACTCATTGTATAGCCAGAGCCGCTATGGAAATGTCGGAACACGAGTGGGATTCAATACCAATGCTTTTGATGCACTTACCTATACAAAAACAAAACTGGACACCGAATTACTGAAAGCAATTTTGGCGGGATCGTATCGTCTGGTGATTATTACGGGGAATGCCGGAGATGGGAAAACAGCATTCATCAAACAAATTGAATTGCAAGCTTCGGGGGTGGAAAGACTGACCAATCGTAATGGTGCTAAATTCATGATCAACGACCTACCGTATCAAAGTAATTACGATGGTTCACAGGACGAAGAAGACCTTGCAAATAATGAGGTACTTTCTGATTTTTTCCTGCCTTTTGAAAATACCGAGGATTTCAATTCTGTAACTGAAGGTCGCGTAATTGCTATAAACGAAGGTCGCCTGGTCGATTTCCTTCAATCTTCTGGGAATTTCAATCATCTTACAGGTATCATCGAGGATTATTTTTACAATAGTGGCCATTTCGAATTGCCCAATGGATTGATGATCATTAACCTGAATTTACGTTCTGTAACAGCGAAAAGTGGCAACGGAGAAAGCCTGTTCCGCTTACAAATCAGGAAACTAACATATCCTGTGCTTTGGAGTAAATGCATCACATGCACCCATGCCGGTTACTGTTTCACAAAATACAATGTCGATACGCTCACCGACAGTGCAGCGGGGGACGAAGTAATTAATCGGCTTGAATGGCTCATGCGCACCATCAGTTATAAACGAGAATTACACATCACCATGCGTGATTTGCGTTCGTTTATTGCTTATCTGATAAGTCGTGATTGCGCTTGTGCCGACATACCAGCCTTGTATCAGAAATATCAGGAACAACCCGAAAAATACTGGCAATACTTTTATTTCAATATAACTTCACCCGATTCTGAACGATCCAACGACAGGTTGATCAGCCTTATGCGGGAAACGGATCTTGCCCAGGTTTCAATTCCATCAATCGATCGTGATATGTACTTTGACTTACACCAGGCCAAAGATTTCCTCGATTTTTCTGATAGGCAGGGAAATTTACTCGAATTATTCAATGCAAATAAAATTTTGCTTCCCGCCTACGAGATGACTGATGATTTGCTGCAGGTTCTCAGGTTACGTCATAGGAGCTTTGTGCGCCATCAATATTTTGAAGGTAAATTTGAGTTCAAAAAACGGTTACCATATCAATCGCTGGTTGACTTTCACAATTTGTTATCCAGCCAAGGTGATTTTCAGTCTGCATTAACAACAGCAAAGGAAAGTCTTGCCCAGGCGATCTCAATTAGTGAAGGTTGCACAGAAATTGGATTGGCAAAAAAATATTTGATACTAAGCTCTTCAAGAGTTAACGATACCGTAAGTAAAAGCTATCGTCGCTTTCCTATTGATGGATTTGAACTATTCGTAAATAAATCTGATCATCTTGTGCAATACATTGAATACGAAAGCGATAGTCTTATATTTAGAGATGTTGATGTAGTCAATAATCAGTATATATCACTAACTGTTTCGCTCGATTTGTTCGAAATGTTATACTTTATCAAACAGGGCTTTAGTCCCTCTATCAACGATATGCGGGGTAGGTTTATAGAACTTCAGATTTTCAAAAACCTGCTCGAAAACAAATCTTACAATGAGGTGCTGGTTACGAAAAACAACAAGTCTTTTTCTGTCATTTCACATGAACAAAAGACAAACATATTAACCATTGCACCACTAAACATATAGAATTATGGCAATACGTTTAGACAAAAATGAATCAGTTTTCCGCAACGAATTGGTCTTTGCCGCCGATGCTAAATTGGTACCATTGGACAACACCCTTACTAATTTGTTTATGCTCATGCGTAACAACGGAGCACGTGTTAATGTAAAGGTTAAAACAGAGCATACATTTGAAACCTTGTTAAGCTACCTGAGTAACCTTGAAAAGAGAGGTAGTATTATTGGACTTACGGGAAATGAGGAAGCTGCAAAAGATTGGCTCCGATGCAATCTGGTAAACCTTGTTCATCGTGGGAATGTGGTAAAAGAAAAAATTTCATCACTTCGTCCGGTTCATCTCGAAAGTTACCGTATCCGGAACATCGCCCAGACACGTGATTACAATACGGCTGATCAGGTATATCTGATGCTCCGGAAAAAACCTGAAATACTCGAAAGCTTAAAAGATTATCTTTCCAGGGGTTGGGACAATGCCACAAGAGACTTTTCAAAAAATCAGCAATTAGATGTTGATAGTGCCGGTATTCTTCAACTAATTAAGAATATTCAGGTCGATTTGAAAAGCTCCAATAAGGCGAAGAATATTCGCCCCTTACTCGAAAAACAGGCTGATTTGTTTTGTGATGACGTTTTGAGATTATTGGTATATAAGGATTCCATTCCACGTAATGTGTTTATTGAATACTTGCGTACACTTATCGGATTTCATTTATCGTTGTATACACAAAAGATTATTCACCTATTGCCATTAATGGTAAAATCAGGTACACGCGATGTGGAAGACAATTTTTCCGTAATTGTTGATGCTACTGACAATTTAGAGAGCAGAGTTTCCCGTTTTGCCTGCGTGGATATGGAGAAAACCATCAATGGTCTTTATGACTACTTTAAAGCTACTTTTGAGATCAATGCAGTTCAAAAGCGTCCGGAATTTATGACACAAAATCTGGATTCGGTAGACGATATTCTCAAATACCTTCATAATCTGCCAGCTAATTTTGATTCTTACTATGAAGTTAAATTAGGAGATATCCTTGGACGGTTTAAAGAAGATGAAGAAGAGGATCGAAAAATCTTTATGGAAAGCATTCAATTCGAAGAAAGTTATTTCGATAAATACATTCAAACGCTATTAAAGGCAAAGGGCGCTTATCAATACAGCTATTATCAGCAATTCTTGGATGCTGTTTCAATGAAGAATACCGATTATGGATTTTTAGCTGTTGGAAGAAGCCGGAAGCATCCCCGCCGGGCTGTGTTGGGTTCCCGATTGCTTGAAACATTGGTACAACTTCTGGTTCTCGAACCCAGGGATGGGGGAGGTTTCAAGCCAAAGTCATTATCTATTGACGAACTTATTACAAAATTAAGGGATCGATATGGTATTGTGATAAACGGATTGAAAGAACCCCGTTTTGCTAATGGAGATATGGAAACACATCTGGCTTTTAAAGAGAATGTGGAAGCCTTCAAAAACAAATTGCGCCAAATTGGTTTTTACACCGATCTGAGCGATGCTTACCTACTACAAAAAATCAGGCCACGATATAAATTTCAAGCATAATGGAACTTTCGCAACTTTATTATCATTTACTTCTTTCACTAATCCTCGACCAATACAATGACGAGTTCGTTAATGCGAAACCGGGACATTGTATGAAGATAACCGGTCTGGCATTGCGTGAATTGCAGCCACTATGCACTGCTATAAGAACATTACCAGGGGATTTGCAGACCTATATTTTATCAGAAGAAATAAAAGGAGACGAATACATCAGTGCAAATAAACTGATCGAATTCAGGAATGATGATAGCTTTCCTTTGCTGATCTTGATACCGTCTAATAGCAGAACTTCAACAGAAGATTCTTATGGAAATGCTACATTCAAAAATTTATCTATAGAACATCTGGATAACAGGTTGTTGGAAAATCTAAAAGCTGAAATTCCAGTACTTGTCAGACCCTCTATCATGGAAATATTTGATTATCTTAGGATACAGGGGTTGCGTACCATTCAGTATTTACAATACTTGTTGTATGTGAAGTCACAGAATTGGTCCTTATCGGCAATTGGGAACGGATTGGCTTTCCTTACAATGATCCCGGATGAAATAATCACCAAGGTTGATACCCATATTCGGCAACGCTTACTTTATAACCTAAAATGTGTAGATATTTTAGGCGACTTTGCACATCCAGTTCCAGACAGAATTAGGGAATTACCATTGACACCGAATAGCTTGCAAAAGGAAATTACATCTTTTCTGCACATAGAGAACACGCTGAAGAATAAAAGTGAAATCTGTCATGCAATTCTTCAAAGCTATCCTAATTTGAATTTTAGTAATTGGAAAGTTCCTAATTTTGATACCATTCATGATCTGCATGTATTTGTAGATCGAATTTCATCAAAAGACTTAAGGGTGTCTGACGGTGATCTAACCTTAACAATGCCTAAGGATAAGTCATCGAAGCTTAAAATTCGTATTTCAACTAAACCTTCACCCAAAGACTTTAAAGATTTAAAGAATTTTCGCATTGTTCTGATGGCGATTGATGGATGGTATCCAGTAGCCGATGTAAAAAAAGTTAAGGTAACTGAAAATGCAACAGGTTATCGTTATGCAACCATGGAATTCTCGGAAGCAATGTTCGAAGAAGGCTCCTATTTTCTGCGGGTATTGGCTGAAGATGAAAATGGAGGTGTCTTAAATAATCAAGACGCCTTTGTCCCTGCTGAATGGGAAGAAAGCTGGAATGAACAACATGAGCAAAATCCGGAAATAACAAGAGCTCAATATGGCGAAGCAAATAGAGTTAAATGTACGAACGATTCTGAAGATTTCTATTTGAATTTTGGTGAGGTAGAAGAAGGTGGTGAGACTTACTTTCAACGCAAGAATAAAATCGATAATTTATTGCAAGCCTATTTCAGTTTTCGTGTTGAGCAATTACGGTTAAATGACGAATTGAGCATACCGGTGCCAATAGAGGACTCTGGGGTATGGCTCAAAGATAGCCACTCCGGTCTTGTAGGCACATTTCATATCAAATATTCAAGTGCCCACAATTACCAGATTAACCATTCAAACAAACTGCATAAACTACAGACTTGTTTTCTTGGACATACTGAATCGCTTGGAAGCATTGATGCCTCATTAAGCAGCAATCCTATGGACAGTAGTTTTCAATCCCTCCGATTCAATGCATCAAATTCATCTGGATTACTTCCTTTAAATTTGCTTAATGCGCGAAAGAATTTGTTTACGGTTATTGCACAATCAGCACCTAATAATACTGGTGTTTTTGAAACTTTCGATGCGTTTAACCATATTGAACTGATGCGCAATTATGTGTCGGAATATGAGAAATGGACCAAACAGCTGAAAATGGAAATTGAGACAGCTTCAATTCAGACGGAGGATCTGCCAAAATTATTGGTTGAACTACAGAATCTTGAAGTTATTTCTATAAAAACAGATATGCCTGATGGTCAAATCATTTATCTGAAACTGATTTCCCCTCTGCACCCCTTAAGGTTAGCATGGTTTATTAATCTGTTTGACCTATACTCTAACTGGGAGGAAGAAACCAGGATTTATCCACAGTATAGGAACGGTTGGTATAAAAATCTTGAAAATCTGTTCCTTGGTGATCTTATTCCGGAAGCAGCTTTGCCAGTGATGGCTGATATGGCAATGTCAGAATATTTCCAGTATGTTGGAGAATTGACTTTTGGCTGGGGTCTGTATTCAAAACCTTTACAGAAAAACAACGATGCTTTCTCATCGGTATCGCGGCAAATCAAGATTTACCTTTCATCCCTGCTTAATATTGCTAATGAATATCGAATTGACACGGATGTCAATAAGGCGTTGGTCGGTCGGCACATCACGAACTATTTATCGCAGCACCCTTACACGGACAAGCTGATAATCAATCTATTTAATGCCGGAGATGCATTTGTGTTTGCCGATGCAATGGTTGAAATTGAAAGACTCAGCGAATACAAGTCGCTGAAATATGAAATTCGATTGTTTGCCGATGATAAGATTATCATACCTGGTGAGGCGTTTAGGAGTCTTATAAATCCGGAAAGTAATATTTCGGAAGATGCTGAAGCCTTTTCCCAGGCCTCAGGTAACCGGTTGTTTCCCAAATTGCGTTTTTCTATCAATAGCATAGCTGATTTTATTCAGAATCCCAATCATTATTTTTCACATATCAGTTTTCTGATAAGTCCTTTCCCTGTCAAAACAGCCTTAACCCGTCCCGACGAAAAAAAGCAGTCCTTCTATTTTAACGGTTTGATTAGCCAAAACGTGATTAGCGTTACTCAGAAATCGAATTCGATAATCTGGAACAAATACATTTCCGAAAATCCTGTTCCAAACAGTGTGAATGAGTTTTGCAATACCGGGATCTCCTTGTTTGCGAACATGCAATCTTTTGTGGCAAATTCACTTTCAACCATCAGGGAGCAATCCGTACCTGCAACACGTTTAGAGTTAAATGAATCAGACAAAGTGCTGCTTTCTTTTATTCACGACATCTCAGACTGGGTAGTTACTTTTGATAAAAACATGGGACCGGAGGTTTATGATCTGCCAGGCACTGAAGGAGAGATACCCTTTTTACTCGACTATGTTCCCGGACAGGAAGTTTCCGGTATTTCATCCTATCTCACCACCCGTCCTACTTCCGAAATTGTTGGTTTACTTGGACCACATTTTGCCGAATTTGGCATTGATCTTCGAAACGACTCAGCTAAATTGAAAATCATGCTCGAAGATATTCGCTCCATCAGTAGTTCGCTCATTTTGCAGTTCAACTCAACAAGCAATAAGGCATTTGAAGTACTTGGAACCGCCTTCACGAAAAGGGTATTAGAGAAAAAAAATATTCTTGAGGATGCTTTTCTGATACCGATTGATTTACATAGAGAGTTGTTCGACAATCTTCCATCTGAAGATAAGGAGCGGGCTGACACTTTATTGGTTAAGATCAACCCTGCTAATAAGGAAATAAGTATTACCGTTATCGAGATCAAATGCCGGACGTTAATAAGTGTGTCTGACCGTCTTGATTTGATTTCAAAAATGGAAAGTCAGATAGAAAATACCATCGAGGCCTTGCGATTCCATTTTGATACTACTTATTCATTATCAAATGACAGACTGGACCGAGAGTTAAAAACGCTACAGTTAAAGTCCTTGCTCGAATTTTACGTCAACAGAGCATCTCGATATAATCAGCTATCACCTATAGTTCAGGAAGGCTATATTAGTTTAATTGACAATCTGAACTATGGATATTCGCTAACATTTAAGCGATTAGGTATTATTTATGATTTTTCTGCTGCACAACGTCATAAAAAGGAAAGTTATGCGAACGATAGCACATTCTTCACCTTTGGGCGAAATATGATTGAAGAGATTCTTGATCCGGATTCCGATTTGAATACACGACGGTTGGAGCATATTACAGAGGATTCACAAATTATTTCCTTTTTTGGTGAATCTTCGGTAGGGGCTTTTAACCAAATTGGTAAGAAGGCTGCTAATGTTATTGTACCGGATATCCCACTTGAAAAGCCAGCGGATAAAGTTGAAGAACCTTCAGTGAAAATACATCAACCTGAACCTGAAATAGTCCAAAAAGAGCAGGAAATACCCATCATCGTTATTGAACCAGTTGCAGAAGAAATCCCAATAAAGATAGAAGCAGAAGACATTTTGCACTATGAGGCACCTAATTATGAAATTATCGTCGGCAAATCCTCAAACAGTCCGCAGTATGGAATCTTAGGGAAGGTAGTGGCAAGTAAGAAGGCAATTGCGCTTGATCTGAGTGAAACCAATACAATAAGTCTTTTCGGAGTTCAAGGTGGTGGCAAAAGTTATACTATTGGTACGATTACCGAAATGGTATTAAAACAATTTAGCCATATCAACGAACTTCCTGCTCCTTTGGCTGGAGTAATCTTTCATTACAGTGAAAGTATGGATTATGAACCGGAATTTACCTCTATGATCTATCCAAACGACAAACAGGAAGAACTTCAGAAACTGAAAGATGAATTTGGAGTGAATCCAGGCAGTCTGTCGGATGTGGTTCTTCTCACTCCGCAAGCAAAAGTGAATGAAAGGCGTGAGCAATATCCTTCTATTGACGTTTTCCCAATCAGCTTTAACTCAAATGAATTGAATGTCCAGGATTGGATGTTCTTACTTGGAGCAATTGGTAACGATTCAACCTATATCAGACAATTTAAGGCTATTATGCGGAATATTCGTGATAACATTAGTTTACAGGCATTGCGTACAAGTGTTAGCAATTCAGTACTACTTTCAAACACGCAGAAAATACTTGCCGAACAACGCATTCAATTTGCAAGCGAATATATTGATGACACTTCCTCCATTCGGGATCTGTTGAGACCTGGAAGGTTAATTATTGTGGATTTACGTGATGAGTTCATTGAAAAAGATGAAGCCCTTGGATTATTCGTAGTAATGTTGAATATCTTTTCGGGAATTAAAACGTACGAGTCAAAACCATTCAATAAATTCATTGTTTTTGACGAAGCTCACAAGTACATGGACAATAAAGATTTGACGAGTAGTATTGTGACAGCGATCCGGGAAATGAGACATAAAGGCGTTTCAATAATGATTGCAAGTCAGGACCCGCTAAGTTTGCCTAATGAGATCATCGAATTGAGTTCAATGGTGCTTCTACACAAATTCAATAGTCCGCAGTGGGTCAAACATATTCAAAAGTCAATTACCCAAATGGCATCCCTTACGCCATCCGATCTATCTTCATTAGTTCCCGGCGAAGGTTACCTTTGGGCATCCAAATCAACCGATAAAAGTCTGATGAATCGTCCGGTAAAGATTTTTACGCGTCCTCGTGTTACTAAGCATGGCGGTGAAACTATTAAAGCAATTTGATGATCGAGGTAAATTCATTTTCTGCTCAGGGGAAAAGGGAAAACAATGAAGACTTTATCCTGAACTGTCGGCTTTCGCCTGATTGTTCATTATTTCTCGTTGCTGATGGAATGGGTGGTTACTCTTATGGAGAAGTAGCATCCTCTTTGGCGTGTGAATCAATTGCAGAATATTTGATTACGAACTATCGTGAATCAGAAATTAAGCAGCTAATATCGGATTCTCTGAGTGTTGCGAATAATAAGATTAACGAAAAGCGAAAAGAGCTTTCAGCTAAAATGGGTACAACCATTGCTGGTATAGTGATTGAAGGAACCATGGCCTACCTTTTCTGGCTCGGAGATGTACGAATCTATCAATTTCGAAATGATGAAATTCTTTTCCAGTCAGAAGATGACTCTCTCATTAACGAAATGAGAAAGCAAGGAGATGTATCTGCTAAAGAGATCGAGCGGTATGGAAATATCGTTACAAAGTCGCTCCCTTGCGTATCTGTGGAAGAGGAACAGGTCATCATAGAGTTACCTCTTTTACCTGGTGATGTGCTGATTCTTTGTACCGATGGATTTTGGCAAAAGGTAAATGTGCCATCGTTCTATAAATTACCGGCAGAAGAGATTCAAATTCATGTGAATGCACAAGCTGGCGTTATGGATGATAATTATTCATTTATAAGAATAAACTTATAGAAATAAACTGTTGAAATTTTTAATTCTCAATGACCGTATATACCATTATTACTGTTTTGTAAATTTAAAATAATAAATAGAGCTTCCGAATAACCTGTAGGTGAAAGTTTATATTTATTTTTCCTCCCATCCCTTCTAATCTCATAATTAGGATAATATGCTTGATTAAAATAACGACTTATATTATTCTTGTTTTTAGTAAATTTCTCAAAATTATCATTAATCAAATGAGATATTTCAGTAGTTGTAAAGTAAGATGACTCATTTTTTTGGTATTCCAAGGCCAATACTATGAGAATTGATTTCTCCAAGGAAACCATTTTTACATTTTTTATAAAATCAATTTCTATGTCTTTTGTAATAAAATCTGTTCCAATAATTTTATCTTGAAATTCAGAAAAGAATAAGTCTAACCCATTTTTAACGTTATCATATCGAATAGCGCCTTCCATTTCTTTAATTTTAAGTAACCCCATTTCTTCCTGAAGACTATTTATTACAGCAAATTTTTCAAATGTATATTCTAAGGCATCTCTTTGTCTCATTTTCCAACGACTATATCGAATAGGCAAATCAGAGTCAATATAAATCAATTTTGTTTCGTATGAAGGGAATATTTTATTAAAATGAGATACCTCAGTAGTCGTTCTGAAACCAGTAACGACAAAATTGCCAATATTCTTTTTTGACTTGATGAAGTCTAAAACACTATCAACAACAACAAGTGGATCTACTTTCAAAAGTTCAGCAGCATATAAATTTTTGTCAATAGAAAATTTCGTTCCATGTGTTTCTAAATATCTCAGGGACATAAAATCGCTAGCTTCAATATGATAATATCCGTTCTTTTCTAATAATAGTTTTCCCGCGGAAGATTTTCCAGCGCATGTAGGGCCACAAATTATAAATATTGGATTAAAACGAAGTTTGTGGTTAACCGGTTCTTTTGGCGTGTTTCGGATGACTTTGTGTTCTTCTAAAAAAGAAAGCATTTTTTCAAAGGCGCCTCTTCGGAAATCCACCTTGTCCGCTTCAGAAATGTCAATCATACTAATAGGTATATCAAAACCATCTGGAACAAACCACTTGTTAAATGTTTTGTTATCTAACCATGGATATAATATTTGAGAATCGAATGATTTTTCTTCCTCTATAATACTGCCATTTGATGTACTGGAAAAGATTATGTGATCTTTATCCGATTTCAATGACTCCTTTATTTCATTTGTTAAAAATAATATAATGTGAGAAGAAATACTTACCCTTCTATTATTCCCTTTTCCCTTTAGTTCTAAATCAAGTTTTGCAAAATCATGATCCTGCATCCAATATTTTATATCAACTCCGGGGACTTCATTTTCACTGTCACTAAAGGCGGCGATTCTGACTGAGGTATCTTCAATAAAAAATAGTCTATTGCCAGAATTTGAAACATTTTTCTTCCATCTCTTTATTGCATCATTAATACTATCTTCTAACAATTTTTTTCTGTCAAATATACGAGGTTCATCATACCCTTTACCATAAAAAAACTTTTTGTAATGCAGAATATTTATATCATTTCCTCTGCATAGATGCTTAACGTGAGCAAGTTTCGCAGTATTTGAAGTTATAAATGTAATTTCAGTCATAGCATATTTCTCTCCCATGATTATTAAAAGATGAAATATAACATATCGTTTCTGGAAATTCAAGAGAAATATTCTTATTAATTCTTTCAATGTTTTCTCCTAAAAAGAACAGTGTTGGTCCTAAACTTGTCATTCCTACACAATCAGCACCAAAACTCTTTATTGCCTTTTCTAATTTAAATAGTTCACTACCATAAATAGAGCGTTCTAATAACTTCCATTGTGAAATTTGAATTGCATTTACTGATTCACAAAATGCAATATAATCCACTTCAATAACTGCCGAAGTTACACCAAAGAGTACTTCATATAAGATTCTTTCAATGTACACTTTATCGATTGGACAATTTGATTTAAAAAAATCAATTTCTTCTTGCTCAGATTTATTAGAAATATATTTGGGGATACAAACTCCGATTGGCCATTTCGGTGATTCGCACTTTTTTATTAACAATGGAAGTGATCCTTTTCTATCTGCAATAGATGATGGGCATAAGGGTTGTAAATTATTTTTAATCCCTAAATCAAAAACAAATCCCCCATCAAAGTATGTATTTATTCCAATACCTGAAGTGCCTCCCCTTTTTGACAATGCAACGATTAAATTGTAATCATATGAAATATCATTAACTATAAGTAGTGCTTCAATACAAGACAAATAAATAATTGTATTCGAGCCTAAACCATAGTGTGGCAGAACGTCGCCAATAATATTGCAACTTATTGATTTTAATATGTTGTAATTATATTTTACTTCGGAAAGAATAAATATCAGTCTGCTTTTTTCGAGTTCTGAAAATTTTAATATTCTATCATCAAATATTTCGAAATTGGCAGATTCTTGAAAAGTACAGTTTAATGATGGTGTAGAAATTGAAAACCCTACTCCTCCATTAATTCGATATCCATCATCATTCATGCCTATTAGAGTAATGTGAATTCTTGAAAATGATTTTATTTGCAATTTTTTATTCACATGCACTATTCCACTCATATTCAAAATATTTAAGGTATTTAACAGCAATTGGACTCGAATTTCTCAGGTATAATGCAGGAGTATATTTGCTCTCTAATTTCGGAAAAACAGGACCAACAATGCATTTTTCGTCTATTTGAAATATACTATGTGCAGGAACATGCTTGAAATATCTTATTTCAAAAATACCAGAAAATTTCGCTTTGATTTTTACTGATATATCTTTAACTCTTTCAAAATCATGTTTCTTATCTTCATCAATAAAATCAGCCTCTGGAAGTAAAATTTTAACCCTTACATCTCGCTCCAAAGCGTCGAACAGAACTTTTGCATTAGACGTCGCATTGTGACTATCGTCAGCAAAATCCTTAAAAAAACGAAACCCTGTGACGCCCATAATTAATATTATTCGCTTCGAACTTTTTATGTATTCTTGATAAAAAATTCGATTATCTCTATTATATAAGACCTCAATCAGTTCCAACTCTTTCAATTTCTCTGTCTGCATATAATCTTGCCACGCGATAATAAACTGCAATAATGCGACAATAAGTCCTGCACATAGGCTCCCTAATATTACACCAACTTTGTTTTCATTGGTATTCCAAAACCAAACTCCAACAATAACTGTTACTACAAAAAAAATCAAACCAATTATAAAGGTCGTTTTAATTTTAAAACTTTTATTAAAGATTTTCATGATCAATATCCTATTAATAAATATTCCCTATTCAAAATGGCATTTCCATTCTGGTTATTTAATGCATAAATATAATGTTTATCGTAAATACGAACATTTTTTTTATATTGGGAAAGCATTACCTTAAGTTCTTCGATTGAAGGTCTCCCTCCAAATTTATAAGAAATGACAATAATGCTTTTCTGAAATTTCTCTATTAGTTTTTCGAAAGTAATATTAGTTTCCTTTGGTGTAAAATAATTTGGGAAAAGCTCTTTTTTTATTCTCTTATTGGTAGAACTATTGTCTATCAGATTCTTCCAATCATCATATCTTGCAATACCTTCCAAAAAATGGTAACATTTTAAGTAATCCGAACTTTCATTTTTTGAATTTTTTTTAATATAAGGTGAATCTAAATAAACTAAATCATATTCGACATTATTTATGTCAAAAATATTTTGGTTTGTTGAAAAGCAGGGCATCTGGGAATTATAAACAGATCTATTTATTTCTGATACAAACTTCCTAAAATGAATATGGAAAGGGGTTTCCCATGTTGTTTTATTCCCAAAATTTCTTGAGACATCTCGTGTCCTCATCTCAAGATTCTTCCTGTGAAAAAGGTTATATGGCCTTTTAATCATGCAGGATTGAAATAGTGCGTTGTAAGCAATTGCTTTCTTGAACTTTAATTCATCATTACTATATTTATCGTCCAGATTTTTAATATTACAAATAATATTATCGATCCATATATTTTCTTCATGAAGATAGTAAATTTCATCAAAATTATCAGAGATAAAAGACTTTGATTCAGTACTTTTATTTAATATAAATTCAACATCATTTTCCGTTAGTTTGATCAAATTATTTGAGATTATTGAATCTCCAATAATTTGATTAAAAGTGAGAAAATCGTTATAAGTAACTGATTTTCCCATTTGTTTGAACAAGTAACTAACAATTCCACTCCCGCCAAAAGCATCTAAAACTGTATTAAATTCAATGTCTTTAAGGCAATCATAAATCCAAGGTAATATTTTTCGTTTACTACCTTGATATCTAGTTGTTGGAAAATTTTTTATTTCTCCTTCGATGGTCATTCAAGTGATTTTATATTTTTTTCAATAATTTATTTTCGACCAATTCATAAGCTTTCAGGCTTTTATACTCAATACCCGGTTTTAAAATATAATGGATATCTTCCGTAAACTCGTTATCGGCCATCTTTTCTTCCATATTTGCGAGAAACTGCTTTTGTGTTGGTGGGATATCAACGGAATAATCCATATAAGTTTTATAGCACTGAAGAACTTTTCCTATATCGACTTCATTGTTAATCAAGGTCCAATATAAATCAAACAAATCTCGCCCTTTACTACGTTGGTACAATGCGCGTAACTTTGTGCCTAACAATTCTTCCAATTCATAAACTGTAAGATTACATTCACCTGAAAACCAAGTATTTTCAATTTTAAATGGTATCTCTTTTAAACCCAGCACATTGAAATGTTCTCTTGTATTGATTTCGATTTTTAACCTCATATTGATTACAGGCTGTATCTCCGATTCAAAACGATACACAATAGTATTATTGTGTATATGCTGTTTTACAGTTCTTTTAGTTCCGAGAAATGTAAGCCTTTCTCGTATTCTTTTTAATACTGGGCTTATTGCGCCTTCATTTATTTGAACCAAATCAATATCTTCTGAATAACGAACCTGAGGCTTTACATATAGTTTATACAGAGCAGTTCCTCCTCTAAATGCCAGCGATTTTTTAATCAAGTCATCAGAAAACATCTCTACCAAAACCCTCGCTATAACCAAATCCTGTTCAACCTGCGCGTCATTTGGCCAAGGTGCTTGCGCTTTCCATTCCTCAATATATCTTTGTGGTATCATAAATCGCTCTCTATTTCCATATTTTTAATCACTTTCCATTTGCTGTCAAATTCTCCCTTTTTCTCTTTTTGGGCAGATAACGGAACAGGGAAATATTTTCTTTCATTTAATACTTTCCATAATTGAGTTGCTAACTTTTCTTCTGACATAACTTTGTCCAAAACATATCCCAGTCGTTGCATGACAGCATTACCTTGGTATTGCTTCGCTGTTGTTGCAAGAGCCGAAACTTTCATCTCTTGCGATAATTCCTGTAGTACAGAAGTAATTCTGTTTAAACCAATTTTTTCAGCATAAGCAAATAAGTCCAAAGCTGTCAGTTCCGGTGACGAGACACTTACGTAACCTGCATTGGTCTTTCTTTGAATAATACCTTCTTTAGACCAATTACTTTTAGTTATAAAGTTAATGATCAAATTTTTATTCTTTACGCTTCGTGGTACCGGACTTTCTACAATCACAAAGTATTCCATTGGTTGTTGATGTGCCGCTCCGTATAATGCTGCTGCAGAAAGTAAAGCCAAATAGTACGATTTATGCAAAGACTTCATTAAGTCATCCAAAAACATATATACAGGAAGCATTCCCTGTTTTGAATATTCGGGTGGAATAATAACATAAAATCCTTGCCGAACTTGCGCAATTTCCTTTTTATATTTGAGCCGGTACAAGTTTTGTTTTAGGGTTGCATAAGGTAACTCAAACTTAATTCTCAGTTCATCAAGTGTAAAAGAGTAACGTCCCTGAGCTCTTATTTCAGTCAAGTACCTATCTAAATAATTATAAGAAGCTTGACTTTTCATATTCATAGTTTATATTTGCATTTAGATACGAATTGTGTTACTTTTTGCAAACATACACTATTTTTGATTGATAATGTGAATTTGTAAAAAAAACATTTAACATTAATCAAAGATGTTTGGCTTGTAACTTCTTTTTCATAAATCCAAGTAGTTATGTATTTGCTCCAACTCATCCCGCAAAATGAATGAAATTATGCTTCATCGTTTGGTAATCCAGTTAAGTTTGCTCTATCATCAAGCTTTCTTGATACTTTTAGTAAAACTAATAATTATGGGAATAAAACACATGCATGGTTTAATAATTCAGCACATAGATCAAATCCCTTTCCTTTTCTGCTTCAGCATCTTCTTCCTTTTATACTGCTCTTTTTCATTGCTGTACCACGGCATTAACCGGACCATCTCAAGGATCGACTTTGAAAAGTAGTTCTTTGCGTCAAGATGGTATTTCAACTGTTCGGGGTTCAGACCGACTTCCTGAATTCCGGACGGATGATTGTTAAGGTAATATTGATCTTCCGTCTTTACCACCATATACTTGGCCGACAATTCCTTTGTAAGACCAGGTTTAAACGACTTCAGGTTCTGGTTATATTCCCGGTAAAAATCGTACTGATTGATCCGCTGTTCCGTTTCAATAATTCTGCGGATGGAATAACGGTAATAATCCCTAACCGCTGATTCAGTTAAACTCCTTGAAAGGTCATCCAAACCGGAAGTAATCCGATTAAACTCCTTGCTATCTGACAGTTTTATTTCTTTTAACGGAATATTTGTTTCCTGATTTTTCAATTCCAACATAGAAACCTTTTCATAATTAATCAGTCCCTCGGAGACAAACCGGAACTTTTCAGCGAGAACACGATTGTAATCTTTGATGATATCATAAAAATCATGGTTGGTCATATTGAAATAGTCGAGTCTGATCAATTGTTTATCAATCAGAAACGGATTGCTGAACACCATTCTATTGTCAGGACTGTAGATTTTGTAGTTGGCTGATTCAGTAGACCAAAATAGAAAAAGCCCTTTCTCTTTCAACTCAATGGCTGCGTTCTGTGCATCACAGAAGCGGTATTTTTTAAACAGCTCTTTAAATCCGGCAGATACCTGCGCTTCTACTTGTTTTACCAATTCTTTTTCCGATCTGTTTTCAGTCTCCGGGATTTTTATCCGTTCTTTAAGTTCTGACATACGCAGCGGATTCCGGATTATTTTTCCCTCATTGTCCGTTACCTGTACAACAGATCCTTTACCTGATTGCATTACTTCCAAATTAAAGGCTCTTAGGATATCGTGGTACATTGTTTCATTGACTATTCCTTTCGATTGGTTCAGTAGTTGGATGATACCTTCAACTCTTGCTTTCAGGTCTGAACATGTGGCATTCAGCATAAAGTCGTTTTGTCTGAGCTGCGATTTTGGCTCTTCCTGTTTGAGATCGTATTTCTGTTCCAGTCCCTGGATAAACCGCTGCATCTTCTCCTGTTCATAATTGTCTTTAATCTTTTTACCGGTTTCTTTGTCAATCCGCGTTGAAACGACATGGTAATGTACTCTGTCCAGATCTTTGTGTTTATAGACAAAATAAGGCTGGCTCCCGTATCCCATATGTTGCATCATCTGCCGGATTTCCAAACGAATCGTTTTATCATCCAAAACCAGACTGTCCGATTTTGATGGGTTAAAGGAGATATGAAGGCATTTATTTTTTGCCCGGGCATTGCCGGTTTCAATATCAAGCAGTGCATTCAATCGGTGGTTTTGATCATATAAAAACGGATTCACTGACTCTGTATTGCTACTATGAAAGTAGGTGGCAACTCCTTCCGTTACCTTCTGCTCGTTATAAAGCAGCGCATTCTGTGTATCGGCAGTTTGGTGAATTACAATAACCATATTGTTCTATTCCAGCGATTTTATTCAATTTTTAGGACTTTTAGCAATCAGAAGCAACCCTTACCGGCCATGATCTATCATTTCGAAATATTTTTGCAAAACAGTGAAGCAATTTTTGACTTCCTGTGAAATAAGATTGAAAACGTCCCTGTCCGCAGTCGTAAACTGGTAAACGTCGTGGGTATTGATTTTTTTGGCAATCTGATTCAGGTTGACGCCGATCTTGTTCAGTTCATAATCCATCCTTTTTATCTGCGGAAAATCCTTCTCGTCCAATGTTATTATTTTCTTACGGGATTGATCAAATATCTTGTAACGGAGAAAGTCACTCATGCAGCCAAACTTCCCGTATCTGACAAAATAGGAGAGTCGTATCTTTTCTTCTTCACTCAATAATAAGCGAACGACAATCTTCCGTTTTCTTTGTCAGGTAATTTTGGTCGCATGCTTTTATAATTTAGCCTTCATCAGTCTGAAAAATATTTGGTACAAACAAAAATTTTCGAAGAAAATTAAGGGCCCCTGCCAGGAACGATCAAGAGGTTTTTATGGCCATAAAAACACATCTTGCATTGTCCTCTTCGATCGATCTCCATATCTTTCTAAGAGGGGTTGCTCTTGTGCGAAAAAAGAGGGAAATCTCATTTTCCAGGTTCCCCTCTTTTTCACTCGTACTGCCTTTTTTCGTCTTTAACATTCGGATCAGCTAACTTTTAGTTTCGCACCTTTTTTGGTTTCCTCCTTGTTTGCTTGTTTGGCCGTTTCGGAGGCTTCCTGTTTGAAATCGGAAAAACTGATCTTCCGCGTGGCTGCATCGACCTGAAGGGTTGCCGAAAAGTTCTTTTCATTCTTACCCGTCATCCCGTTTACGGTTACCTTTTGACCGGCTGCCAACTGATCTTTCTGCTCTGCCGAAAGGGTCGCTCCTTTGATCTTGTCGGGAACCTGGATCTGCTTCGTCTTGAGAGGTACCAGCTCATTGGTCTTGGGATCGATGCTCAGGTAGTAATTTTCCTTTACACCTTTCTTGTTGGTCAGCTCAATGGTCTTCCCCAGGTTTTTGTCGTTTAATAGCGCTGCCATCTCCTGTTTACTAAAGGTATGTCCCATGTACTCATCCGGGATCGAGAGGCGCTGAATCGGGTGCACCTTTACCGAGACTGAGCCGTCCTCCTCTTTCTGTAAACGTAGTTTGGCAGGAATCCGGTGCTCTTCATCATTGATCCGGGCATTTACGGTGTAGAGCTTTTCCGAACGGAAACCGTTCAGAAAATCGGTCAGTTCTTTGGGTTCCATCCTGGAGACAAAGTTGCGGTCGATGCCCGCTTTTTCCAGCTTGTCATACGGAACCTCATCAATGGTCATTCTTGTCTTTTGTTCCATAACACTTCATTTTTAAATAATTAATAAAAAAAACATAACTTAAACAGGCTTTTTATATAAGTTGTCAGTCAGTTTCAGTAACAGGTTTTGTTTTGCGGATTTGTGAAACCAAAGCCTGGATCTCATTATAAATCCGGTTTCGGTTTCCATCGAGTACTTCCCGGATATTATCAAAATTGTAAAAATCAGGAATCTCCCTGTATCGTTTTTCTTCCAGTAATAATTTTTCGGTATCGGCACGTATCTGGCAGTTGAAGTTTTTCTGCGAAATAACTTCACCGAAGTTATCAGCCACTTGTCCGACCATACATCCCTGTGGAAGTGTGGCAATCTTACCTTCAGGGACCAGAAAATCAAGCTGCGTTGAAAAGGTCGATGATTGCGTGTTCTGATTGATATTGACGGACTGCCTTTCCTGCAGGATCTTACCCATGCGTCCCTGGATAAACCGTGCCGTCTCGCCAGATGCCTGTCCTGATAGCACATTGCCAATATTGGTCAGGATCGCATAGGCCTGCTCCTTTCCATAATCCCTGATTAGCTGATCAACAGTTTGAATCCCCATTAAGGTTGAAATCCGGTTGTTGCGTGCCGTGGCAATGAGTGTGTCCAAACCCCGAAAGTAAATAGTTGGCAGCTCATCAAAAATCAGCGATGACGGGCATTGCCCTTTGCGGTTGATCACCTTGAGCATCCGGGTAATGAAAAGAGAAAGTACTGCACCGTACATCTCAACGCGAAGCGGATTATTGGCAAGGCAAAGCACCTTTGGCTGCTCAGGATTATTGATGTCCAGCGAAAAATCATTACCTGAACAGATCCAGTAGATCTCCGGACTTATGATTTTCGCGATTGCAATTTTAAGGCTGCCCAACTGCCCTTCCAGTTGCTCACTCGCTTCGCGCTTGTAGGCATTGATAAACGGGTTGATTACATTGACCACATCCTTTTCAGTCGATAATACTTCAAAGAGTTCATCATAATCAAGTTGTAACAGTTCAATGGCATGAGGCAGTGTGCAGTAAATCCCTTCACAGTATTTTTTCAGAAACCAGATTACAGCAGCAAAAAAGCTGACCGCTGATTCGGAGAAGAACTCACCCTGTTTTCGTATCCATTCTCTGTTCAGGTTATAAAGAATCGTTCTCGAAGATTCAAAGGCATCAATAGGACTTTCCATGAGTTCAGGTGCAAGCGGATTGCAGCGGTAGGACTTTCTTATATCATCAAAATTGATCACAAAAAACCGGGTCGCTTTTGGCAAATGTCCATGTGCCTTTGATGCAAGAAAACAGTTGTAGGTAACGACTGACAGGTCCGGGTATTTAAAATCATAGACACACATCGAAAACCCTTTACGCAGGTGCTGCCGGATAAAAGGGAGTACCACAGAAAAAGATTTGCCTGAACCTGGTGTTCCTATCACCATTGTTGCCCGGAAAGGATTTACAATATTAATCCACCCTTCACGGAGCTCTCCCCGGTAGAGGTAACTGGTTCGCAGGTTGACCGAATAATTATTCTCCATCAGTTTCTCCTGTTGCAAAAAGCTCTCGTTCTCAATGTTAAAGCGGTCTTTCATCAGGTTGACATTGATTAGTTTTGAGATATTGTCAAAACCAATATTCAGAATTACAAAACCCGTAAAAGAGGACAGGATATACCAAAACGGGGACCATACAGAAAACAGCAGACTACCCCAGTAGAGCATCATTCCAGCAAGAACCTGAGCAACAATCGTTGATACCTTCAGTTCCCGCTCTTTGGCAGCTTTGGTTCCGATACAGGTCACCATCAGAAAAAACAGGCAAACCGTTTTTGAAGGATAAATCCCGGACAGAAATCTCATTTGCAGAAGCTTATCCACCAAAGGAGTAAACTCAGAAATCAGAAACCCTTTGCTTTCCAGATAATTTCGTTGATTCAGGTACAGTGACAGGATCAGCAGCAGGTAACTGAAAAACCGGAACCCTTCGTGAAGTTTGATCAAGTCTTTATCCTCGGTGGCACTCATATCTTTGATTTTTTAATATATCAGCATTGCAGAATAATTAGGTTACAAGCTAACAGTCTGCCAGCAACAGCCTAAACTCATTCGTTTTTAGAGTATTTCTACCTTGTGCAGATCCCTGTTTTTGAGTTCTAGGGTAAGTTTCCGCCCCGTGTTTCCGGTAGATTTCTCGATCAGTTCGATCCGAAGGACCCGTTTGTCGGGGATTGTCAGTTTTTCAATCACAAAGACTTCACTGGCTGATTCGCTGGCAGGAACCCGGTTGAGTTCGAAACGGGCATAATCCGGCTTCAGCTGGTATTCCTGTACGTTTGTCGCCTTCTGCTGCCTGCGGTCAGCAATCCAGAAGTTAAACGCCTCGACATCGAAAGCCATATTGGTACAGTTTGTGACCTGAATAACAAGGAATAGCGCATCTCCTTTGATACAGATATCATTGACTTCCATCAGTATTCCGTTTTTCCTGGCACTTCGATGCACCGTATAACGCCCTTTTCGGGATAAAACCTGATCGCTTACCCCTTTTAAGCTTTCGTCGGGCATCAGTTTACCCGAAAAGGGGAATGCCTTTTCTGATGGCAAAGATTCAAGCTGGTAAGTCAGCACACTACAATTGCCAAATTGTGCAACCACGGAATAAATGCGGCCGGCACAAACCACCGTCACAGAGGTTTGTCCATCAAAAGGTTGTAATGCTTTTATCCGGACAATATTGGAGAGTTCCGGAAGGATCTCTGCCTGGATTTCGGAATCGTCTCCGCAACTTACATAAAGCACTTTATCCGGACAGACCACATGGACACTTTTTTTATCGGATAGCTGCAGGATATTCTGGGCTGAACTTATGAGTGTAAAAATTGAAAACAGTAAAACTATGAGTATTCGTTTCATTGGTTTGATTTTTAAATGATTATTTGTTTTTATTTATCAGGTAAACAAGGGTATTTTTCTTGATGGTAACCTTTTTCTGCTTGATTACCTGCAATACCGATCTTGCGGCGCGATCAGCAGCCTGAACACCGGCATAGGCGAGCGGATTGCCTGTAAAACCAACCATCGATGAGGTGTTGGCACCACTTCCAACCTCTTTGGTGATTTTCCTTGATGCATTGTCCGGCACATAGAGTCCCGGCAATCCATCCAGGTCACAGACAGTGATATTAACGGGTATAAACTGTCCACTTACCTGTATCTGCTGCACTTCAATCTGAAGCCTTTCGTTATCCGTCCGGCAGATACCATAAATGAATGTGTTACGTGGAATCATTCGTCCGTTAAGCCTGGTATCTTGGAGCAACCGTATCTTCACCCGGTTACCTGTTAGTACTGTGGCCGTCTCATAAATTTCCGCCGGTATAGCGCCTGTGGTTGGTTCGGTAGAATCGCTTGTTTTTTTCGAAGCTAAACTATTATTCTTTCCCCTATCAAGTGTAAAATGATGAGGTGCGTCGGCGGCGGTTTGCTGCTCCTGTCTGGCGTTTGCTTCCTGAAGTTTGTAGTTCAGTGAATCGTTTTGCCTGGCAAGCGCTAGGCTTCTGTCAAAAAGCGCATCCACCTCCTCAATACCTGTTGAATCGTGATTCATCTTTGATGTCACAGATTTCGGATCTGTTTGCAGATTGGAATTGTCCGTTGAACCTGATTGATTCGCATTCTTTGCAACTTCTCCCTTTGCGCAGACGATGGTATCACCGGCTGCCTGCCGCAGCTCCCGTTTTACCTGCGCCTCCTGTTTGCGGATATGATCCATCAGGTTTTCCGGGACGCCCGGATCAGGTCGTACTGATTGATCAGACCGGCTTTCGCCTTCCTGATTTTGCGCTTCATCCTGTTCTGAAGTGCTGTCCTTTTCTTTGGTTATCACATCGGAAGAATTCTCAGCCCCGATATGGTAATCCTGCGTTCCGAAACTTTGGGTTTGAGCCTGCACCGCTTCCATCTTGTCAACAATACCAATGGTGCGATCTGCTTCAGGCAGACGATAGTTGATCGCCACTTTCCCTTTTGCTGGTTTAACCTCCTTTCTCTCGCTTGCAGGAGCGCTTCCTCCTCCCAAAATATAAAAGATCAGAATGATAAAGGGAATCACCATAAATGGCAGAAAAAGTAACGGCCAGTTTTTATTCAGGTAATTTTTCATGGATTTCTTTTTTGAGGTATTGTTCAAATGAATCAACAGGCATATCAAATGTCATGGATCGCTCCTTTTTCATGGTATCTCCATTAAGTGCATTGACTTCAGGCAATGCACTTACCGGCTGATGACTGATTTTAGGTGCAGGGAACAGGAAGAATGATGACACAAAAAGCAGAAATAGTACAGTCATCAAAATCACCCATTTGTGCAGGCGTTTTTCCGGGCTCATCAACCTTTCCTTTTCTTCCATCTCGTTGAGCCACCTCGTATAGCGGCTGATATTGGGGAAATGTGGTGTTTCAGGTAATTTAAAGTTGTTCATAATATGCGTTTTAGATTGTTAAAATGATTTTCGTTTCACAGTCTCCAGGTCTGTGTTGTCGTTGATCCGCCAACCCTCGATCAGAAAACCGTGCGGATTATTATCCGTTCGGGAGATGTTTCGCAGCTGTCCTGATGTCTCCAGGTTACGCATTGTGATATTGGATTTTCGCACGATCTTTTGTCTTCCGTAAAATGAGAATTCATACGGGTATGCTGAAAAATCCACTTTCACGGAATCGGTCACAAGTGTCATGCTGATGTCCATCGCGATCACCTGGTTATAGAGGTTGTTCTCCTTGAAAGAGCGGTACTGATCCGTAGCGGATTGGTCTGCCAGAAAAAGCGCCTCTTTGACATTGTTTTCTATGTAGGTTTTGTCCGGCTCAAGGGTAAAGAATAGTTCATGAAACCGCTTGACATGGTCTTTAGCCTCTGCATTGCGGTTCTCACTGATGTCCTCACGAAGCGCCAAAAGCAGTGATTTGCCATTGTCCAGAACATAAATCTTTTGCCTCGATTTCTCCACCATTCCGGCAGACCGGAAGAACACCCAGGCGCTTAATGTAGTCAGCGAGATGCTGATTGCCAGCAGAACATAGACTGTAAACCGGAACTTTTGCTGTATATCAAATACTTTTTTCATCGTTTGTTGTATTTGAGGTTTACTTCATCAATCCTTTGGTTACCGCTATTGTGGCTGCTGTCCGGAACAGACGTCCGCCACCCGATCCGGTACCTGAGGCATGAACGATCCAGGAAGCGATCCTGGGAACCATCATAAGCCCGGCGATGCCGCAAAGCGGAACCACGAGGTTGGAGACGAAAAATAGCGATGGCTGGTAGATCAGGGAACTGTTGATCACTGCAATTTCACTTTCAAGAACATAGATCAGCACTTCCTGCACGAGTGAAAGAATCAGCATCGCGATGGGCAGGTAGAGGTTCACATTGACAAACCGGGCAATCCATTGCAGGTAGTTATCCTGGAAGCCATCAAAAATGGAGATGGCAAAGACGAGTGGTCCGAAGATGATCAGCAGCACACAAAAGATGGTTCGAAGAAATGCGATCAGGTAAACAACCGCTTCAAAGAAAGATTCCAGCAATTGTCGAACGCCATCCATCACATAGAAGTGAATCTGGTTCGCCAATGCCCTGCCCGAGATGATATTATAAGTGGTTAGCAGCATATTGATCCCTTTGTCCCAAAGTGCTGCCTCCTTCTCTTCATTCTCATAAAACGAAGGTAGATCCGTCGAGAGTATCGCATTCTGTTTATCCTTCAGTCGCTGGGCCACAATGTGTTTTTTGTTCGCATAGACAGCTTCCGAAAGTTTGGTGAGTCCTTTAGTGGGAACCATCAAAAGGTTCACAAACGGACCCCAGAAAGTGATAACCAGAACCAGCGCAAAAGGCCGGAGCAGGGGCAACATGGAGATCGGATTGTCAGCAATCAGCTGTTCATAAATTCGTTTGGAGATGTAGAAGAAAGTGGCAATCCCACCGACTGCCCTGGCCATATCCACCAGCACACGGGCATTTTCGACACCTCCCCGCACAAGAACATCTGTAAAGCGGAAAAAACTGTCGGTTGTCATAATCTGTAAAAGAGTAGTATTCATTTCTGGTTACTTTTAGAATTGAATTTTTTTTTGATTTTAGCGGGTTAAAAAAGCATAGGAATCGCTGGCATCCTGGCCGTAAAAATTAAAGTGGTAAACCTTTCTGTTCAAATAATCAGTCTCCCCAATCTGCAGGTTCAGCTCGCTTCTGATATCAGAAAAGACTTCGAGTTTTTTGCCATGATCGGTTTGTAAGAGGTTCACCATGATAAAACGGACTACTAGTTCGTCAGCCTCCCGGCGGCTGATCTGCGCAATTGCTCCTGCATTCGCCTGTTTTTCAAGATTATTGATACTTTGGTAAAGCCGGATAAACTGATCTGCAATTCCATATACATCGGGTAGGTAATCAGCCCGGGAATTGAACAGCTTTAGTTCGATATCTCTTTGCTGCAAATTATTCTCCTTGATCTGCGTTGTCTCTTCAGACCGCTTTTGCATCTGAGATCGCTCCAGTATTTTCTCCACAATCCTTAGAAATCCTGTTTTTATTGAACCAATCAGATTTTCAGAATCAGTTACCGGCATGGAACCCAATTCGATATAGTAGTGCGTAGGCCAGGTACAGACAAAAAAGTGAGGTATCGGGATAATAAAACCACCTTTAAATGCCATAAATGATAAAGGATAGTTTCCGTTCATCTGCGGATAAGTACCACGCCAGCGTTTGATAGCGAATGCCTGTGCATCAATTTTGTCTACTGAAATAATAACCATTATCAGAATCAGGAAAATAATTATTCCAACCTTTCTGGTGTTTTCAATCACCTTTATTATTTCAGGTGTTTTCAAAGTTTCTTTTGTTTTAAACTTTTCCATATTGCTTATTGATAAAGGGTGTAATAGAAGGCAAAGCTCTCCAGTTTGTTGCTTTGGAAACTTTTCTGGTAGGAAGCATAGAGCAGTTTGTTATAGAGGTAGCAGATTGTACCGTAGTGTTTGCGCACTTCGTTGTAGATCCCGTTAATGGTGTCGTACCGTTGTTTGTCATCCATCAGAAATGATTTGTCTTTTGTTATGGCCCCCAGGATTGTGGTAACCAGTTGCCGGGAGTCATCCAGAATAAGATCAAATGATTGTACAATTACAGCGGCCTGCTGTGGCGTAAAATTCTCATCCTGTATTAACCGTGGCAGCTTGCTGGTATAGATCCCTGTAATCTTCCCGAGCATATCGCGCGTTTGTTGAATCCGTTTGTAATCTTTGATCAGCGCGGAGACTTTTTCCAGACTCTCCATCATCTTCTGGTCAATACCCAGCAGTTCTCCTGTCAATCCTTTGATATCACCGTTAAGCGCCCTGATCAGGACATTGTACCAGTTGATATTCGAAAGGATATTCTTCTCCTCTGTCCAAAGGGCTTCCCTTTGGATACCGGCTCCTACATCGGTGACTGGAGCCTGACTGTAACCCTTCATTGTCAGAAGAATCGCCAAAGCAGGAAGGATAATCAGGTGAATTTTCAAATACAGATAAATTTTCATGTTAAATAGTTTTAATGGTTTCAAAAAAAGAGGAATGGTTCTGCAGTTTTTTGAGGATCTGCTCTTTCTCGTTTTGCTCTGTCGTGTAACAGTTGTACTCCGGCCGGCTCACCTCAAGGGCAAAGACCTGTGAGTAGGTTCCCAGTCCGATAAAGACCTCCTTAAGTTTTCGATCATGAGGAAGATTGCGGTTGATCGATAGGATCTGCTCTTTCTGGAACTGCGAGAGGCCAAGGGTCTGGGAGATGTTGTCAAACTTATTTCTGAACTTACCCATGTCCAAAAGGATGCGTGTATCTGCATTGTTGATGATCGCATCACGGATCACGGGTGATGAGATCACATCGTCGATCTCCTGGGTGACCACCATTGCCTCACCGAAGAACTTGCGGATGGTCTTGAAAAAGTATTTGATGTATCCTGCCATCTGCGGGGTGGCGATTGCTTTCCAGGCTTCTTCGATACAAATTACCTTGCGAACCCCAACGAGCCGGCGCATCTTTTGCATAAAAATATCGATGATGATCAGTGTGGCTACCGGAAAGATCACAGGGTGGTCTTTGATATTGTCCAGTTCGAAAACAATAAACGGACAACGGAAAAAATCATCGGTCTCCATTTCCCGGTTCAGCAAAAAGTCATATTCACCGCCGTGGTAATATTTACCAAGGATAAAGAAAAACTCGGGGGTATTGAAGGCAAGCATCTGCTCGTTTACCAATTCAGGAATATAATTCCGGCAGAAATCATAGAAACCGTTGAAGGAACGTTCTGTTGCTTCGATCGCAAAGTAGGCGGAGATAGCTCTGGCAATCACGTCTTTTTCCATCTCCGAGAGATTCTCGCGGTAGATCGTGCAGATCACCGAAAGGATGGTCTGCCTGCGCTCCGGACCGGGCTCACCTGAAATCACGAACGGGTTGAATGAGATCGGGTGCTCGGCGGTAAACTCCACCATCATTGCTCCGCCAAGGTGTTTAAGCCGTTCATCAAGGTAACGGGTCAGCAGTTCGTAACTTCGTCCCACATCCAGAAGTACTATATGACAGTTTTCGCTTTCTGCATATTGCCTTAGCAGGTGGTTCGTAAAAAAGGATTTGCCAGAGCCTGATCCGCCGATGATGATCTTGTTGCGGTTATGAATCAGGTGTTGCCTGACTGGTTCATCCGACAAATCTATCCTCACAGGACAGCCACTTAACCTGTCCGAAAGTAGTAATGTGAAATCAGAATCACTGCTGTGTACGCCTCCTTCAAAATTAGTCAGGCAGCAGGCCTGCGGGACTTGGGTGATGAACAGCTCCGTTTCAGGCAACTGTGTAGAATAAGGAAGTGAGGCAAAAAAAAGCAAAGGGAGATCAAAGGTATGCTGGTAAGGAAAACAGTTCATCATGGAAAAGGCGGAGCTGGCTTCGCTCTTGTTCTGTTTGAGTTGACGGATCGATTCATCAAATAACATCACATTGAAATGGGCCTTTACGATCTTTTCTCCGGACGTCTGAACCGTATCCAGAAACTGCTCAATCAGCGTGGCGTTAATCCGGTTCTCCGAAGAGAAGCGTGACAGGCTGTAGATCTTTTTGTAGTTTTCCTCCAGACTCGCTTTTACCTCTTGTTGCCCTGGCACACTGATATACTGGTTGGTAACATGCGAGAAAGGCAGGTTCCAGGTGACAGGATAAACCAGTGAGACGGGAAGTCCGGTCTGCGGATGCTCGCCTATTGGCCTGACCTCTCCGGGCACATGCGAATAATCACACAGACTAAGGATCTCCACAAACCGGTCCATCACCTTTAACCGGTCGCGAAAGTCAATTCCGCCAAGGATTGGTTCCCCGCCATGAAAGTTCAGCGTCAGGAACCGTTCGATAAGTCCTGTGGTATGGTCATCTCCGGCAGCCTCTTCCCTGGTTAATTGTTCACATCCGATACCACTTTGGACAAACAGCGAAGTCAGATTAGCCTGTAACTCCCGAATCTTGTCATACTGGAGCTCCAGACTGTTGCGATCCTTTTTTAAAAATATCAGCGAAGAAGAGAGGTAGTTTTTCAGCTGTCCTTTATTCAGAATGCTGATATAGAGGTAACACTCATGCCTAAGGTATGACCTTCCCTCAAAATGTTGCAGATAAGAGTCCGTCAGGCTTTCTGTCTGGTTTCCATCTGATTTGAGGTTGCTACGGAACTTGTCTACTAGGAAAAAGTCCTGTTTGTGCAGAAGGCTTCCCGCTGGAAGGAGGTTTACCACGCGGCGAAATGTATCATGAAACTGTTCGATCTTTTCGCCGCTGCAGGAGAGCACCTCGGGCAGGTGTAGTTTTAACCCGATGGTCAGGTTCAGGTTGTCCGAGACCAGCACATTCCCGTTAAAACCAAGAATGGGTAACACCTCTTCTATCGTTTTGATCTTCATGGATTGCTGAATTGACAGATTCTTCGTTTAATACTGATAAATTGAGGAAGAGCGCGTGAGGTTCGTTTTTTACTCCAACCATCGGGTCCCAGTTTTTTCTGTATCGTGTTCAGTCTGTATAGCCAGAAGAAAATAGCCGGGACACAAACGACAACAGAGGGGAAGACGCCGAGAAAGATGTACAGAAAAGTAAAAAGCAGAAAAGTGGCGATGATGCCGTAAAGCGCCCGGAAAACCAAAGGGCCGGATAGCCCTTTGATATAGAGCCGGGTATCCACTTTTAGAATGCGGTGGCTTTCCATTAGGTGAAAAATGCTTTGATGACCACACCCACAAGTACCAAAAACAGACAGGCACCGAACCAGCCCATGAGCGATTTCTGGGTGTCCTGATCACCGCTCTGCCATTTGATGTAAACCCGTATTCCGCCGATCAGTCCGACCACGGCACCAACAGCAATAATGAGGTTCGACACAGGGTCGATGTAAGAGGTCACTTCAGCCGTAGCCTGGTCAATGCCGGCAGCTGACTGGGCGGTTGCCCGCTCAAAGGTTTGGATCAGCAAAAACAGTCCTGCACCTGCTTTTTTCAAAAAGTTCTTTGTTCTTTTCATTTTCAGATTGTTTTAAAAAGTGATTATTTATTGTTTAATCCTAATTTTTTTCAGGAGTTCCGGGGATCCGGAGAGATCATTTTCGGTAAACTGTTCCATCGGATACCCGTCATCAATTCCGTTTTCTTCGTTAAGTGTTGTGACCAGCGCTACATCTTCGGGTTTACTATTCGGGATCATCTCCTTCGGAAAGTCAGAGGCAGAAACGATAAAGGGCACCAGCACCTCTTTTGGCAATTCGTCCAAATCATCATATTCAAAAAGGGTTTTCCTGCGGTTCTTTTTGCTTTTGATCCATGCCCAGGCAAACAGTCCTGCATACCACGCAGCAGTAATGCAGAGGAGAAAGATTGAAAATTGTGTCCAGCTAATTTTGTCCAATCCAAACATGGTGTCGTTTTTAAATGGTTTAACTTTTTTCCGGTGTTGACGGGCATTTTTGTCTGATCCCGTAAATGCACTTTGTTGTTGCAAATATAGTTCTCAGATTTTAAAAACAAGCATGTTTTACGATTTATATATTTGAATATCATATAGTTGTATTCATAAGTTTTGATTGATATTGATGCCGGATGATACCAGATAAATTGTAAAAAGGGCTGTTCCCATTTAAAACAGGTCGGTTTGAATTGATTTGGAAGGAGAAAAATATTTTCAAAAAAGATGAAAAAACCGGAAAAATAGGCAGGAAGTGTGGTGATGAAGGTGAAAATACAGGCTCAGATTCTGAGAATATTGGATTACTCATCGCATTTGAGCACTTACAGCGCCAATCTTCCCATTGTGTAACGAGAGGGTTTGTGAGATGAACTTGCGATTGAAGCGGCCGGTTTAATAAGAAGCGACCGGTTACGGAAGAAGCGACTGGGTTTTTATGAAGCCACTGGGTTTGTGAAAAGCGACTGGGTTTTTATGAAGCGAACGGTTTATTAAGAAGCGATTGGTTTATTAAGAAGCCACTGGGTTTGTGAAAAGCAACTGGGTTTTTATGAAGCGACCGGTTTATTAAGAAGCCACTGGGTTTGTGAGAAGCGAACGGTTATTTAAGAAGCCACTTTGTTTGTGAGAAGCGAACGGTTTATTAAAAAGCGAACGGTTTTGTGAGAAGCGACTGGTTTTGTGAGAAGCGACTGGGTTTGTGAGAAGCCACTGGGTTTGTGAGAAGCGAACGGTTTATTAAAAAGCGAACGGTTTTGTGAGAAGCGACTGGGTTTGTGAGGAGCCACTGGGTTTGTGAGAAGCGAACGGTTTATTAAAAAGCGAACGGTTTTGTGAGAAGCGACCCGACCGGGGGAGCGGATGAGAAAAGTTAAGGCGAAAAGGCTGGAGGAACAAGAATTCATTCTGAAAGATGAACCCTTGGATTGATTTTTCTTTCATTTTGAGTTGTAAAATAATCTGAGCATGCACTTGTTTTTCAGACTTATTTTGTAATTAACTGGCAGTAATACAGACTTAAACACGTTTGTCTTTCGCATTTCTTTCAAATGCAACCAGGTTAAACATTTCGCGCATCCGGCTGCGGACACGACTGCCGTACATCGATTCGAGTTCGGGTGCTGAAAGATTGGTGGTGATATGGGTCAGTATTCCTTTTTGTATAAACAAGTCGTACCGGCTCAACAATATCTCTGCCATCACATTGCATTCGTTCCCGAAATATTTGATAGGCTGTTCAATACCAAGATCATCGAAGCAGAAAGCCTTGTTTGTCCTGGAATATGGTGAATTGCAAAAAGCCAGGTTGCTGTACATGCTGATTACCCTAAAGCCTTCTTTTTCAAATTCAAAGGTAATTTCCCTCACCGATTTCAACGTATATTGCTTCTCTTGTGGGAAAAACGCTTTGATCAGGGTCATCAGCGATGTCTTTCCGCAACCGACTGGCCCGTTCATTAGGATTCCTTTTTTCAGACTCAAATTGTGGCGTGCTGTATTTTCAAAGTCACCGATGGCATAAACCAGCAATTTGTAAATCAGTTCGTGATCATCTTTAAAAATAGTAAAGTGATCTCCAAATAAAATCCGTCCTTTTTTTTGCAACCAATCCAGACTTTCAGGAAAACTAAAATTGAAAAGTCCGTTTTGTTTTTCTGCAATTTCGTCATAAGGGTTCTGAATAATCTTTGTCATTTCCAAAGCGGATTTGTTGAATTCCGAATGGCTTTTTTCCTCTTCCATTATTCAAATTTTTAATGGTGTCCTGTTTATTAAAGTTTGTAATGTTTATATAATAGGAGGCTGTATCACTGCCAGTATCAGTGCCGGTATCACTGCCAGTATTCCTTCCGGTATCAAAACTGATACAGGTAACCTGGCTGCCAAAGTAGTTATTGGCAGTGGGGACATACCGAATATATCCCCACTCCTGAAGTTGTTTTATACAACGGGCATACGTATTTACTGACCCAATCAGCGACAAATGCATCGTCTCGTCACGGGAGATCGAAAATGGATTTTTAAATCTATTCAGATTCCAGAGTTGGAACAATGCCATATAAAGACTTAAATGAAATGGTGTCATCCTCTCGTCCTGGCTTAACCGCGAAAAAAAGCCGTTCAAGTGCCTGATATAATTCATCTTCGTCTGTCGATATTAAACTGGTTTTTGGGTTGGGGTGGCTCCAGCATCTTACGGACATTCTCAAAATCATAAAACAAAACCCCGCCGATTTTTGTAAATGGCAGTTGACCATTCACACGGAGATTTTGCAGTGTTCCGGGTGAAATCCCTAATAACTTACGGATTTCGCCGGATTTAAGCCACTTTTTAGCTGGCTGGCCATGGTGCTCCAGGAGCATCTTTCTTAACTCACGGAATAATTCAACTTTGAATTCCCGGAGATCGTCTGTGGTAACAATTTCTGCTGGCATAATTTTTAAATTTAAAATGGTTCATTTCGATTATGCCCAAATATGAAAACTTCCAAAATAAGTTTTTCACAAGGTGTACCCAAGTTGTGTGTTTTATATAGTTAAATATCAGATTGGAAGTATAATACAATTTGATGCTGAATAATTCATGATGACGGCAGATTCTTCAGACAACAGATAAAGCCAGTCCCAAACAAGACTTTTTGAATCCATTTAAAAGGGGGAAAAAAGTTTCAAAACAGTAGAAAATACTTAAAAAAAAGTCTTCCTGTCCGGCGGGAGGGGATAATAAAAGAGATTTCTGCAAACAATTTATATCAAAAATATAAATATGAAAATCTTTTGATCGATTTAAATTTACATAACTAATACGAATGAAACGACTTATTTTGAGTAAGCCCGAAAACCCTGATTTCAAGGGCAAGTTTTTACCAGTATATACCCAGGTTGTGTGTTTTATATCGTTAAAAAAAAAGGATAACCTTTTTGGCTATCCCTCTTCATGTTTTCAATATTGCTTTGAACTATGTTTGTTCTCTTTGGTCTGCATCGTCCATCCTGCCAAGCAAGCGATTTTTAAGATAATCAATAAACTTGGTCCTGTCTTTTTTACGTAATCGCATCTCTACGAAGGCCCTGTAAGGATCTCCTAAGTCAATGTGAAATAGCTCTTCAAAAACTTTTACCAGTTCATGGAGTTCTATAACTCCCTTATTTATGGCTCCTGTACTGTGGATAGCATAAATCAACTCTGACAATGCAATTTTGGTTTCTGTCCATACCAATTTGGAGCCATTAAGATTTTCATCCTCTTTATCACGATTCTCATTTTCACCGCATTTTGAATCCAGTTTTTCGATTTCTGTTTTAAGGTAAACCGATAACATGTCATAAGCCATTATGACAGATACTGTATGGTCATGACTCGTGGAAAAATTGGGATCTATCAAAAAATGAAGGCTGCCAATACAAAGTCGGATATCAGCTTTCCCCCGAACGAAAAAACGGTCATCCAGATTGGTCGTGTTACAACGGTAATACTGATAAAATTCAAGGTTATCGCTCTGAAAAGCTGTAATCTTATCCTGTTCGAGGATGAGAAATTTCCGCTGAACCTTGTTTCTGCTGTTCGGACGTTTAGTTTCAATGCTAAAAATCTTGGCATAATAGAGCAATTTACCATAAACTTTAGGCTTGATATTCTTGAAAAACTCAATTTCATCCTGTTCATCAGTGAACCCTTTCCGAAGGATGAAATCCTGCATTTCAAGCACTGCTGATTTGCAGCTCATAACAGCTTTTTCCGAAAAAACCAGAATATGAACATTTTCTGATTTTAAATCAACCAATTTTTCTTCCAGATCTTCAATGATCTTAACACATTCATTACAAGCCATAGCTTTAAGTATTTAGTGAATTAATAAAAGTTTAGGACTTTTGTCCTCATCCAGTAAAATTAAATATATGTTTTGTAATTAATAAAAAAACTGATTCTAATATAACTTAAAAAATATAAAACCTCACTAGTGTCTCTTAAAAATAGTTAAATACTTCTGTAAAATACTTATAATCAATAACAATATCACCAATAACCTTGTCGGCCTTTTGAAATG
>Ga0209123_1000787_pt1 | contig 36864 bp, 36 predicted proteins | sample BarGraIncu00431A_FD_184500 | JGI IMG/M metagenome (GOLD analysis project Ga0209123, IMG submission 184500) | Arctic peat soil microbial communities from Barrow, Alaska, USA - Barrow Graham LP Incubations 004-31A (SPAdes) (version 2) | ecosystem: Environmental > Terrestrial > Soil > Wetlands >... | reverse complement strand
CACGATGGTGACGAGAGGAACCGCCACCTGTGCCGGTAGCGGTCTTGATAACAGCCCCTGTATCTATTTTGCCATCAATCCGGTATGCTTGAGTGAAGGTAGGTACTAGGTGTGCCACTCATGCACTCAAGATATAAGGGAAAAGAATATGGGCATCGTTATAATTATTGTCGTGGTTGCATTTGTAGTTGCTGCAGTTGTAGTCCTAAATAACGGATCTGCGGACAAAGAATATAAGCGTCGCCAGCCTCACTGGGATGATTACCTAGGGAAATAACATCGAGGTGCTCCCGGGCGCCGCTAAGGGGAGACACCCTGGATGAGATCAACGAGGCCTTCGAGTTGTGGCTCGACGAGGAGTATCACCAGCGCTGTGTGCCGGTGTCCCGGATGAAGTTGCCGAGCAGTCGCGGGCCGAATTGGTAGGAGGTAAGGGAGAGGACGACAATGGTAATGGAGAAGACCACCCCGGCAGTTGTGATCATTGACCCGGCCATCGTGGAGAGGATAGAGTGGGCACCCTCAGGACCACCGCTGTAGAGCCAGCCGATCTTTTCAGTAACCCCCCGTCGCGGGAGAGAACGGTGTCTATAGTAGTTGTGCAGAGGGAAAGAGCTATGGAAATACCCGCCATACCTGTCGGCACGAATCAGTAACTGGCGCGGAACGAGCGCAAGAAGTTAAAGAGTTTGGTTTTCATCAGTTCTCCGTTTTATGAGCCATAATAACAACCCGTGAATGGCACTTCTGTACCCCATCTGTAATTTGCACCAGGCGGGAAATACCAGGAAAACGGACGCTTCCTAACGGGTCAGGACAACGGTGCGACCAAATAATGAAATCCCAATATAGCCACGTAGCTCCAGTTTATGAGTCGATACCAAGTGCATTTTACATTTGTAGCTCTTGCCGGATTCAGGGTCGTAACAGGTTCCGTTCGCCCATCGGTTGTTACCTTTGGCAGTGAACCCATTCAATATCTGCAGTCCGAGAATCGGGCGATTCCTCAGTGCCGGATCCCGGTTTTCCCTGTCGACCTTTGTTTTACCCACGGGCCCATTTTTACCATCTATATAGTTCGGCTCCTTCAGCCAACCAATTGTCCCGCAGATCTTTTCTCCGCACTCGAATAGTTCCAGCCACGCATCGCCCCCGTCGGTTTTCCATGGTCCGAGGACGTCGCCCGGACCAGCGCTGAAGGTGGTTGTTGCCATCAGCAGAATTACCGTTGCAATTGTCCAGACTTTCATAAATTTTCCCCCGAAAAATTCCCGTGGACACGGGGATAAATCCTCACAACCAGTTTCCCTAGCGAAATCCCCTGCACGACAATGGAGAAGACAACGATTAAATAGGTGATGATCACAATGGTGTTTCTCTCGGGCACTGGCGGGATTGACAAGGTGTCACCGAGATTCCCCCACGTAATCCACCCCATGTCAGGATCCTAACCGCCCCTGGACTGAATGATCTGAATGGCCACATGAGTAATACTGCTCCCCCGACACTTGCCCAGCGGGCAAACAGGGTGATGACAATAGACAGCAGACCTGCAATGAAGAGGGCGCGGGTAAAGGGCATAACCAGCACTTCCGTGCCGATGAGCAAAAAATCAGGGCATTGAAAATCTCGTCTAACTGGTCCCAAAAACAGTAGAGGCGCTGGCGGGTAATTTCAGACATGGCAAAAGCTCGACCTTGGTTGCCGATCAGCAAACCTGCAAATGTCAGGACATCGGTTACCAGACCCCTTGATTATTAGCATTTATCATGAACTGAACTCAGCTGGCATTCGATATTCGAAGCTCTGGATAAAGTCGTCAGCCTGGTAAATTTGTTGGGTGTGAATCTCGGTCACGATAATAGCTCTTACATAGGAATAGACGAGGTCTTTTGATGCTTCAAACTTTTCACCAAAGATGTTGAGTATTATATCGCTTCTAATAAATCAGATGAGCGATATGCTCCCGTCTGGGAGAAAATCAGGTTTTGGCATCCTCGTGTTTGGCCCCAGGGTGGATGGGCTGAATTAGTCAGACGCAAAAACCTCCACAGGTGTTTTCCCTTTGAGGCAGCTGAACGGAAAAGTAAGGACTTCCAGCAGTTTCACAACAAGCATCACCGTTACACACACACATTTCATCTCTTATCCGGGATCTTTCCTCTCATTTGAACTATGATCAAGCACTGAATTGATTACAGCTCCCACCAAAATAATGAAGCCACTGATATACAGCCACATCAAAAGGATGATTACGGCGCCCAAACTGCCGTAGGTCCTGTCGTAGGAACTGAAATTTTTGATGTAGTAAGAGAACGCAAAAGATGCACCTATCAAGCATAAGATCGCGAATACCGTACCCGGAGTGATCCATTTCCTTTTTTGTTTTGCGTCAGGCGCGAAAAAATAAATGGTTGCGACTGCCAGCAACAGAAGCAACAAAATCACCGGGATGATCATCAGGTTCCAGGTTATCCGAAACACAACCCCAAGGTTTAATATTGCGGTCATGAGACTGACAATTTTGGATCCGAATATGAGCAGAATCAGCGCCAGAAAAAACAATAACGAAAGTCCAATCACCAGGGAAAAAGCTGTTAGACGCACCTTCCAGAACGGCCTTCCTTCCTTCACGAGGCATACTTTATTCATGGCCTTCATTATCGAGACAACGGCTCTAGATGAAGACCACAGGGCAAGAATAAATCCAAGAGAGAGCAGCCCTTGTTTTCTGCTGCTGAAAAGGTCCCGGATATTGTTCTGGAACAGATCAAAGACCTGCCCGGGCAGCAATCTTTCGGCGCTGTTCAGCACGTATTCCAGCAAATGTGGAATATGAAGATAGCCGATAACTGTTGTTAGAAAGAGGAAAAAAGGAAACATCGCGAAAAGAATATAAAACGCCGTGGCAGCGGCATGTTCTGCGCACTCCGCCTCAATCACCTTGTGGTAGACGCGTTTCCCAAACTCCAGGTAACCTGTCGACCTTAATTGGTAGAACCATTGTAACGAGAACATTTTGGACTCCATGCGTATGCCCCTTAGACAATATAGACCGCTTCTGACATGATTGTTCTTCTCTTCCTGTTTCAGTGGCTGTGCATACTGTCCTTTATCTAATCTTCGAGAAACGCCTTGAGGGCAACGTAACGGTTTGCATAATGGCTAATGCCCCATCTCCTCAGGTGCTCCGCCGGTATGACAATCGGTGCAGGAATAATCCCATAATCCCGCCATGCGCCACCGACATTTTCCGAATGCCGGAACTTCAGGCTTTCGCCGACCCGGGCGATCTCCAACCCTTTCCCCTGAATGCCCTGAATAACGATGTCGTGACACAAGTTACAGTCTCTGCTGATTACATCCCCCTTATCGCTTGTGTGGCTCCCATTGTGGCAGCGGAAGCACCCTTTGAAATAGAGATGGCCGATATTGTCCTGATAATCTCGCCATCTAATCTTCACAAAGGGGAAAATATTTAGAGCGAACTCTTCCTTTACTCCAACCACTCCTTTTTCTACCAGCGCGTGCTGTGGCGGGCGAAAAGGTCCGGGTATTTCAGATGGTAGAACTGGGTGATCCCGGCACGAATCCCCTCCCGAGCGGCGACGACAGACGGGTACTGAATAGTACAGAACTTGACAGCAAGCCTTTTGATCTCAGGAAGCTCGGCAGGGTTTCGCCCGGCGGCCATGGCCCCATTGATGAACTGCTCCGGCGACTGGTAGAGATGCGATGGACGGTTATAGCAATCGATGCAGTCCATGGTCCGTACCTCCCCTTGCGGAAGCGTGCCACCCTTAGGCAGCTGGCCTTTATCTCTAAAAACCTTCACCGCACCGCTGTCAAGGTTGGTGTAGCGCACCCACGGGATTTGCTGACGACCGGGATCGACGGCGATGTAGTCGACACGCACACGGGAGTTTATGTGCCAGAGGATCCCCCCGATCAGTCCGAGAGACGCCTGGAGCGGACCTATTTTCATGTTAAGGCCAATGCGCCAAGGTGTGTTGTCCCGGTCGGGCCGGTAATGGGTCCGCAGCTGCAGCTTTCGCCCGTAGAATTTCTGCGGCCAGTGACACTGTTCGGAAACTGCCCGCCCCGGGCGAAGATTTTTGATCGGCACGGGGATCGGCCTGGGATAAACGTCGTCAACGGTAGCATAAACTTGGTAGAGCCCGGAGAGCTTCCCCGGTCCGTCATGGCGGGCCACGCAGGCCACCCGGGCATGTGGTGAGTGTCGGTGTGCTGTGTATTCAGGTTCCATAACTGCATGGCAGAGTGTGCCGCAGAATCTGGTTGACTCGGTGTATCGAAACGCCTCATAGCTGCCTACTGCAGCAAGAAGGACGAAGAAGGGCGCTGCCGACCACGAAAATGAAAAAGGCGTTCCGCAGGCGCGGCTTATCTAGGTCTAATTTCGGCCAGCCTGCAGCGGAGCGGACCCCTTCCCGACGTTCCTTCCGTAGTTTAAGGAGCATACCGGCCAGAATGAACAGGAGTCCCACGATCATGACCGATGGCAGCAGGATATAGGTAACGAGGCCGAGGTAAACGGCCTGCTCACTCAGGATGGAGGTGACAATGAAGTGAAACACGATCATGAACAGTGCGGTGAGCGCGATGATGGAGCCGACCAGGGATAGCCAGTTTTTCACCGAGGGGGGGCGCTGAAGCTTCATTGACAATCTCCTTTTCCAAATATGCCTGCTTGCATAGCTTTTCTACAGAGGACATACGCAAAAACAAGTATTTAAAGATAATACAAGAAATCCTCTCATACAGTCATCTCTGCGGCACTTATGACAAATCTGTTTTTAGAGGTGATTTACTCGAAAGTATATGTCGTTTTATTTCAAAAGCAAATGACAGGCGCGGGAAGAAACTGCGATCAACTGTGGAGTGAGAAAGGTGTGATAGTTTTCTCAAATTCTCATGCAGGAACTAAACTAGGAGGTATACTATTCCTATGGCATGAGCGCTGTAATATGTATGCATAACAGTAGTAATTTTATCAGAAGGAGATTGTGAAAATGGTCAAAGAAGAGAAGACAGCCCTGATTCTCATTAGCACCCATGAGGAGGGATGCCTTGAACATGCCCACTTTGGGGGAGAGAACGATGCCATACTCCTCAAGATTCCCTGTTCGAACAAGTTGGTGAAAAAGTAATGAGGATAACCAAGCTGGGACACATACACCGGGGAGGTGCGCCAGGTTAGTTTCACCGTCTGCTGGGTACTAACCTCGGTTTAGCGGCAACTGAGCAGCTGGCCGGGGGAGGACATGGTTTGTTGATGGGACTGCTCAAAGGAGAGATTACGGATACGCCGTTTGCCGAAGTCGTAGCAAACAGGAAGACGCTGGATTTACGTCTGTTGGCGCTGGCGTGGGTATTCTCAAAATTGAAAACCTTTGGAGCTAAACCGTTATAGAAGCTTTAAATGAAATTATCGCAAGGCTATGACCACTTATCCCGCAATAAGTTGAGGTTTCTGCAATATTTTTGATTGGAGATATCAAGATCTGAACGCCGAGAAGACTGTGCTTCATCAGACTTGGGTGAGAGGTAAATCCGCGACCACATTTAAAGGAGATACAACTATGTCAAAGACTGAGAGTGAATCAACGAAAAATGAAATGCCTGTTTGGTTTATTACAGGCTGTTCGACCGGCTTCGGCCGTGAGCTTGCCATGCACTTGCTTGAGCGTGGCTATAACACAGTAGTAACTGCGCGCAATACTGATGATGTAAGCGACCTTGTTAGGGTGCGAAATTCCTTGGTGCTCAAACTAGACGTAACAGATCATGATCAGATCGATAAGGCCATCAAGACGGCCGAAGAAAGGTTCGGTCGCATCGACGTACTCGTGAATAACGCAGGTATTGGCTACTTCGCAGCCGTTGAAGAAAGTGAAGAGGATCAGGTGCGACGAATGTTCGAGATCAACGTATTTGGCCTGAGCCGGATGATTCAAGCGGTTTTGCCGGGAATGCGCAAACAGGGCAAAGGATTCATCGTTAATTTTTCTTCCATCGGAGGACTTTGTTCATTTCCGGCAGTCGGCTTCTACAATGCGACTAAATTTGCGGTAGAAGGTTTGTCTGAAGCACTCTGGCAGGAAGTGGAACCATTGGGTATCAAAGTGATGTTGGTCGAACCGAGTGGATTCCGCACCGATTGGGCCGGGCGCTCGGCAAACGAAAGTAAACAGCTTATTGTTGATTACGCGGCAACGGCGGGTGCCTGGCGAAGGAATGTGCGCGCCATATCCGGCAAACAAGCAGGAGATCCGGTGCGCGCGGCACATGCGATTCTCCAGGTGGTAGAGTCCCCAAATCCGCCACACCATCTTCTTCTTGGTAATGATGCATATGAGGCTGCAACGGCAAAACTCCAAAACCTGAGTAAGGAGTTCTCTTCGTGGGAAGCTGTTTCACGAGAAGTTGATTTTCCGAAGGCAACATAGGCATCGACAGGCCGGCCTCTTCTGTTTCATTTGCGGCAGATTCGTAGTGTAGGATAGGGGCGGGTTTCAAACAGCGACATCCCAAGAGACCCTTAAGGCCCTTCAAGAATACAACTGGCCTGGTAATGTTCGGGAGGAGAAGGGACCGAAAAGGCGGTGGCTGAGATGAAGAGCGCCATCGACAAGGCGATAGTAAAATTCAAGTAGCAGAGGGGTACGCAGGGGTACGGCAATTTTTGATGAATGCCTTCAGGCGGGAGGTCTTTCCGACGATTGTCCGTTTCCCCCCTCACCCTCTTCGTCGGCGAGGGAAACCGCCGCAGCGATAAGGGATAGGTGGGAGAGCCCCTGGGGAAAGTTGCCAAGCATATCGCCCGTAGAGACGTCGAACTCCTCAGCAAAAAGGCCCAGGTCGTTCCCTGTGCGGATTGTGCGACGGAAGATCTCGTGTGCCTCAACAAGCCGCCTCTGGCGGGCCAGGCACTCCACCAGCCAGAAGGAACAGGCTACGAACGCCCCCTCTCTCCCCTCCAGTCCGTCGGTGTCGGCGAGGTAGCGACGCAATATCCCACCATCGGTCAGTTTTTCCATAACGGCATCCGTAGTCCGCAGCATCCGTTCGTCACCATAGGCCACAAAACCGGTGGTCGGCAGGAGGAGGAGCGAGGCGTCAAGATCGCTTCTGCCGAATGATTGCACGAAAATTCCCCGCCCATCGTCGTATCCTTCCTGCTCCACGATGCGCCGGATTTCGTCCCTTTCTCGCACCCAATCCGAAATAGGGGCCTCACGGCCCAGTTCAGCGGCAAGAGCCACACCCCGGTCCAGGGCGAACCAACACATGACCTTGGAAAGCACGAAGTGCCGCGGTGTACCCCGCATCTCCCAGATGCCGCAATCCGGCTTACGCCAGGCACGGCAGGCTGCGTTCACAATTTCGACTAGGAATTTCCAGTAATCGTCGTCCGGCGAATGCCCTGCCTGATGCCAGCGCCAGGCAAGGCCCATAAGCTCCCCGTACATATCGAGCTGAAGCTGAACGGAGGCGGCGTTCCCCACCCGCACTGGCCGCGCTCCGTGGTATCCGGCCATCTCTTTTATTTCGTATTCATGCAGACGTCGCTCACCCCCGACACCGAACAGGACCTGCAGTTCGTCTGCATTGCCAGCGGCGCTCCGTTCAATGAAGCGGCGAAAGCCGTCGGCCTCATTGCGATATCCCAACTTCGCCAGGGAACGGAAGGCGAAGACCGAGTCGCGGATCCAGGTAAAGCGGTAGTCCCAGTTGCGTCCGCCGCCGGGCGCTTCTGGGAGTGAGGTGGTGGCAGCCGCGGCGATGGCGCCGGTGGGGGCGTTGGATAGTCCCTTAAGGACGATGGCCGAGCGGCCGACCAAGTCGGCATACGGCGCGGGGAATGCACCCTTCGAGCTCCACTTCTCCCACCAGGAAATCGTCTCTGCCAGCCGTTGGTCGAGTTCGGCTGCATCCGGCACAGTGACGCTGCCGTGATCGATGAGTTCTGGACTGCGAAAGATAATGGAGAGGTGCCGCCGCTCACCGGCGGAAACCGTAAAGGTCGCCGCAAGGTCGTGACGCCCCCGCGGCTCCAGCCTTAAATCTCCCGAAATGATCAGACCGCTGCTCCCCCCGAACGCCAGGTAGTGATCAGCCTGATTTCTGACCCAGGGCAGGATGGCGCCGTAATCGAAGCGGGGAACGATCTCGACATCGATTTCCACGCTCCCCCTGACGCCATCCACGAAACGGAGAATCTGTTGGTAAGGCTCCATTATTCCTCCCCGGCGCATCGGAAAGCAGTCGAGGAGCCGCACTTCGCCGTCGCTGGTCAAAAACGTGGTTTCCAGGACGAGCGTCCCGGGAAGGTAGCGACGTTTGACGTCTGTCACCCTCCGGGGGAAAATCCGGCAGTATCCTCCCTTTTCCTGGTCGAGAATCCGGCCGAAGATGCTCCCCGAGTCGATTCGCGGCATACAGCACCAGTCGATGGAGCCTTCTTTCGATACGAGGGCCATGGAATGACAGTCGGCAAGAAAGCCGTAGTCGCCGATTGAAGGTGAATTGTGGTATTCGCTTGGCATGATGTGTCCGTTTCGCTGCGGGTATCCTGTCCCGACAAAGTCGGAATTTTGTGGAGCGACTCGATACAGAATGGCTCTGTTGCAAACAGATGTTGATATTTCATGTTCTCCATTAGTCAAGGCAATCAGGGACCAGGGTGGCACCGCTTTTTTATGCTGGGTATCGGCGAATTGCAAGTACTTAGCGGAAGTTGGGTTTGCAAAACGCTCAGCTTAACCATCCTCGCTCCCGTCAGCGGCAGCGCAAGTAACAGTCTGGTTTAAGCGACTGAGAATCATCTATATCTACCACGAAGCCGCTAATAGGCATGGCAACTACTGGGCGAACTCCAAGTTGAAGCCGCGCAGGGTGTTTCTGCTATGAAGCCGCAGAACAGGCATAGGCAGCGGGGCACTTCGAAACTCGAGGCTGTCTTTGAAGCTTTCGACAGCCAGAACGCGTCCACTGACGTTGAAAATACCCGCAAATCACATCGCCACAGGCACGAGCGCTGCCATAGTTTTCGCCATCAGCCAAACGCCCGCTGGAGGTTGGCTGCCGCGTTCTCGTCTCGGTCCATCAGGGCTCCACAGCACCGGCAGCGCCACATCAGCCCCGCCGCCGGCTCCATCGTCCGTCCGCAGGCGCTGCAGATCCTGGTGGACTGCATGGCTACCATCTCGACCCGCCCCCCCTCCTTTAGCGCCTGCTTGTGCAGCCACTCGCGGAACTCAGAGAGCGCGGCCGTCTTTCGGTGGTAACGCGCAACATCGGTCAGATCGTTCGGCATGCCGTCTCCTTTCTCAAGGAGAGTCATCTGCCGGAGATCCATCTTGTCGAGCCGGATGACGCCATATTGCTGCGCGATCTTCTTGGCTTCGTTTCGGTAGAACTCCAGCCTCCTTCGCTGAACCTTGTCCCGGAGATGGTGCTGCTCCTGAGAGAGCCGCTTCACGCTTTTTCGCATGGCCTCGGCCTCGCGCAGGGACTGCGGCGCGAAACCCGGGTACTCGTTGCGCCACTTAATGACGAAGCGGGCGAACTTTGCTGGGTGCGGTCGCTTCGCCCGCCGAAGCGCCGCAACGTCATCCTTGAGGGGCTCGGGCGGATTCTCCATTTTTCCTAGCAGCCAGGCATAGTTAGCGTTGGTCGCTAGGTCTATCCTCCCCTGCAGTTTTTCGGCGTAAGCCAGCTTGTCCAGGATCACCTGGGGCAGGACCAGGTGGCGGGTTTCCTTCCCGTCGTTGATCGTCGCCACCCGCAGTCCCCCCTCGACCATCTTCCAACCCAGGTTTATACCGCAGGAGCGATCCCGCCGGCGCTCCTGCAGCTGACTGGTCTCGATCGAAAAGGTGAAAGTCACCGACCACCGGTAATCGGTCCCTACCTTCTTCCGGTTGATGGACAGTGTCTTGAGCGCGACTCCTTCCGGCAGGGGCCTGTGCAGGATGATCGGGAAATCGAGGGCCCGGCGGGTCTTCTTCCCCTCCTCGTCCCGCCCGGTGTAGACCGTGACCCTAAGCACGCCGTATTCCCGTGTGTGCCGCCGGGAACCGATTGCCTGCAGTTGCAGGGCCGGCGCGCTCCTGATGAGATCGGTAAACTGGCCGCCGGAGACCTTTCTTACCTGCGCCACGCTATGCCGGCCTGAGGTGAGTTCCTCAATAGACATCCCCCCCATAATCTGGCAGGTGAAGCGCCCGGACCCGTCGAAGCGGTGGAACCTGAGTTCAGCCCCTTCCTTCATCGCGCGCCGCCTCGCGGTGCTGTAGCTGTCAATGACGGCGTTGTAGTTGCCCCACCAGAGGCCCGAGCCGTTGTACCCGTCTTTGACCAGTTGGCGGCGCTCCTCTTCCAGGTTCTTCAGTTCAGGACCAGCACCGCGGATGCGCACCCTGGCTTCATCCCGGACGGCCTTCGCTTTTCTGGCAAGCTCTTTCAACTGGGCCTTCAAGGCTTTGATGGATGCGTCCAGCGGTTCTGTATGGATGCCGTTCTTCTTGCGGTACCGAATCCTGAGCTGCGTCCGCTGCTCCTGAATTTCTGCGATCCTGGCCAAGAGGCCGTCGACTTCGCCCTGGATGGCGGCCACTTGTTCGTCGCTGCCGACGATCGCGCGGTACTTGTCGCGGTTGTCCCGCTCGATCTCGACTAGGACGTTCCAGAACCTGTTCTGCAGGAACATATGCTCGATGCAGTCGTCACCCCAGTTCAGTGGCGCGAGCAGCCCGTACTGCCGGACCAGCGTTCTCACTCCACAGAACTCCTCCCGACTTAGCCAGTAAAGGCCGGCGGGGACCGTCTTCGTCTTCTTGGTCCTGACGAAGAAGCTCTCTTCCTGGAGCGGGGCGATTTTTTCATCAAAGCGTCTCTCAATTCCCGGTATCAGGACTTTGGCGTCGAGGGAGGAAAGACTTTCCAACGGTTTCTCGCCGGCCCGGAGAACATGCACCACGTAGCCGGTCAATTTGCTGTTTTCCGCCATGAAGGTAACTTTGGCGCCATTCTCGTACACGGCGCTTTCCCCTTTTTTGCTAAGAACGATACCAAGAAATTGAGCCGGAAATCAGTAGGGGCACTCCCTTTTGAAGATGTTCTTCCTTATGGGATTTTTAACACAGTCTAGCGCATTTGCAAAAGAATTCTAATATTAATGTGAAACCGGCCACGCCTCCTGAATTAAACGGGATCCCGATCCTTTCTCCGAAGTGGCGTTATGGTGGCAATGCACGCCTGTCGGCATTCCATGGCTAGCATTACCCTTCACCCTCGGAATGACGGTTAGCGCCACAACCTCGGAGGGTAGCGCTGCACCGGGCATGGAGGTATGGGGAAATCTTTCACCATCACCGGTGGATTAAGCTGCATGACCATCTATCAGGTTTCCGAAGGCCGAACTAGCGGCCGGGCTCATCCAGGAAAAGTTCACGGCGGTCGCGACAGCATCGGCTAGAGTAGAGGCCCTTTCTCATGCCGATGCCACAATTTCCAAGACCAGTTACAGTTCAGCGTCTTTTGATCAATTTGCAGCGCAGAGCAAAAGCGAAGACCGCGCTGAGAGCCGCGCCGGCGAGTATGGTGTTCCTGTTGCGCGAGACACAAACCTCCCAACTCGACGTCTTGGAGCGGTCACCGAACCCGCCATGGGCTCCGAAATCCCGCTGTGCGTCGAGCGGCTCCCACAGGTTATAAGGACGCCCGCGATCCTCCGGTTCATCCGTTTGCTGCCCCGCGTAGGCTTTCTTGGCAAGGTAGCGATCCAGCAAACCCTTGATGAACTTGTTGCCCCACATCGCCTGCACCGTGGAAAAGCCGACGTACATCTCCCGACGGCGGTGGTGCGCGGCCCAGACCACCGCGTCTGCCGCGACCTCAGGCTGGTAGATCGGCGGGACCGGCTGGGCCTTGTTGGCTAGGCGCGATTTCACCCACCCGAACTGCGTCGTGTTCATGCCCGGCATCTGCACCATGGTGAGCCGAATTTTGCTGCCATCGTGAATGAGCTCGCTTCTAAGCGAATCGGTGAAGCCCCGGATCGCATGTTTTGCGCCGCAGTAGGCCGATTGCAGGGGTATACTGCGGTAGGCCAGCGCCGACCCGACCTGCACAATGCTCCCCGCGTCACGCGGTAGCATCCGTTTCAGAGCGGTCATGGTACCGTAGACAAAGCCAAGGTAAGCGACTTCAGTCACCCGCTTGAACTCCGTCGGGTCCATCTCCTTGAGGGGGGAGAAGACCGAGGTCATCGCGTTGTTGACCCAGATGTCGATGGGACCGAAGGTGGCTTCCACCTGGTCCGCGGCACGTTCCAGTGCCTCGGGATCTGAGACGTCGGCCTGCAGCACCAGACCCTCACCGCCCAGTTGTTCAACATCGCGCTTGGCTGCTTCCAGCCCTTCCCTGCCGCGCGCAATGAGCCCCACCCGCGCTCCCTGCCGCGCGAAGGCGCGCGCGATGGCCCTTCCCAGTCCCGCTGACGCACCGGTTACCACAACGACTTCGGCTTTTCCTGTCATAGAGCCTCCTTCGCTGATTTTTCCTGCTTACCGAGTCCCGGCGGCTGGGAACCGAAAAAAGCCTGGTACACGAGCTCGGCCAGATGGAGGGCCCTGCGCGAAGTTCCGTCCATTATCTGGGTCCGGCAGCTGAAACCGTCGGCAACGAGCCAGGTGTCATGGCCGGAGACACGTACCGCCGGGAGCAGGTTCAGCTCGCCCACCTTCATCGACATTTGGTATTTCCCCCTTTCGAAGCCGAAGGATCCGGCCATGCCGCAACACCCCTGCTGCGGTTCGTCGACTTCAAGCCCCATCTGCTTCAGCACGCGCCTCCCCGCGCTACTGTTCAGCACCGCCTTCTGGTGACAGTGGGCATGAAAGATCGCCTTCCCCTTGAGTGTCGGCAGGGGAAGCTCCCTCTTTTCCACGAATTCGCTGAAAAGGAACGTGTTCTGCGAAACCCGTTGCCCGTCGCGGTGCTGCGGCAGGAGACTCTGCAGGTCATCGCGCAGCACCGATGCCGTTGACGGCTCCAGCACTACGACCGGCACCCCCTTCCTGACAAATGGACTCAGCAGTTCTATCGCTTCCTCCAATTTCCTGGTGCCAAGGCCAAGAAAGCCATAGTGCAAAAGAGGACGAACTGCCACCGGGTTTCTCTCCGGAAGCTCCACCCTAAAGCCCCAGTGCTCAAGCATCAGGCACGCAGCATGAAGCGTTTGCGGATAGATGGTGTCGTTGAAGACGTCGGGATAAAGGAGCACCGGCGCTCCTTGAGGGTTGGGCGAACTCCGGTCCCGAAACCAGTTGCTGAAGCTTCTCGGTGCGAATTTCGGCAGGGGCCGGTGTGGGGTCGTGCTACCGATCAGCTTGACCAGCGAACTGAGCCCGGGTGTCTGGGTGAAAAAATTCACCAGCCCGGGCAGCTTCATCGCAAGCGGAGCCACAAAGCCTATGGAACCCATGGCGTAGGCGTCGCGCGGGTGGAGCCGGTGCCGGTAGTGGTGGTGCAGGAACTCCTCCTTGTAGGTTGCCATGTCCACGTTTACCGGACACTCCGTCTTGCACCCCTTGCAGGAGAGGCAGAACTCCAGCGCCTCCAGCACTTCCTTGCTCCTCCAGCCGTCGGTGATCAGGTCGCCCCGGAACATCTCGAAGAGCAGATGGGCCCTTCCCCTAGTGGTATCCTTTTCCTCGCGGGTCACTTGGAAACTCGGGCACATGAAGGCGCCGTGGGTGCGGCGGCACTTCCCGACGCCGACGCAGCGCAGCGTGGCGGCCGGAAAGCTCCCCTTATCTTTTGGGAACCGGAAGCGGGTTTCCGGCTGCCATGGGTTGTAATCCACCCCGAGGCGCAGGTTCTCCTCCGGCCGGTACGGTTCGATCACCTTGCCGGGGTTCATCTTCCACTGCGGGTCCCAGAGCGTCTTGAACTCGCGGAAGGCCTGCATCAGCTCGGGGCCGTACATTTTCGGCAGGAAGATCGCCTTGGACTGGCCGTCGCCATGCTCGCCGGAGAAGGAGCCCCGATGCTTCACCACCAGGTCTGACGCCTTGTCAATGAAACTCAGATATTTCTGAATCCCGTCATGACTTAAGAGGTCGAAGGATATCCGGCAGTGGACGCATCCCTGGCCGAAGTGGCCGTAGAGCGCAGCAATTAGGCCATGCTCGTCGAGCAGCTTGCGGAACTCCCGCAGGTAGCTTCCGATCTGGGCCGGGTCGACGGCGGCATCCTCCCACCCCGGCCAAGCAAGCGGCATGCCCGGAACGTTGGCTGTGGCGCCCAGCCCCGACTCGCGCACCTCCCAGACCTTTTCTTCCTCCTCCTTGTCGTCGTAAAGCTTCATCGTCGGCGGGTTTTTCTGCTTCTTCAGGGCTTCCATGGCGCGGCGGGCCTTGTCCGCCGCCTCCGCGTCATCCTCCCCGCCGAACTGGACCAGGAGCCACCCTTTCCCCTCGGGGAGGAGCTTCGCGTCTTGAGGGTGCAGATGCTTCTTGATCATGAACTCGACTAGGTTGTCGTCCAGCCCCTCCAGTCCCACCGGACCAAACGACATGATCTCGGGTATGTCGTCCCCGGCGTGGTAGACGTCAGGGTACCCGAGAACCAGTAGGGACCGCCCCGGAGGGGAATAAACCAACCGGACGGTGGCCTCCAGGACCGTGACACAGGTGGATTCGGTCCCAACCAGCGCACGCGCCACATTGAAGCCGTTCTCCGGAAGCAGGTCGTCGAGATTGTACCCCGATACCCGGCGCGGGATCCTGGGATAGCGCTCCCGGATCTGGTCCGCGTAGCGGTCCCGGATCGACTTGAGGCCTTGATAAATCTCCCCCCTGCGCCCACCTGCCGCGATGATCTGCTCCAGTTCCTCCTCGGTAGTTGGTCCTACCTTCATCCTGACGCCGTCGTAGGTAAGGATCTCCATTTCGTGGACGTTATCTGCAGTCCTTCCCGCCATGATGGAGTGGATACCGCAGGAGTTGTTACCGATCATGCCGCCAAAGGTGTTGTGGTTGTGGGTCGCCGGGTCGGGGCCATAGGTGAGGTGATCCTTCTCCGTCTCGTCCCTCAGGTGATCCAGAATGCACCCCGGTTCGACCCGGGCGTACCAGCGCTCTATATCGATCTCCAGTATCTTGTTCAAGTATTTCGAGTGATCGATGACGACCGCGACGTTGCAGGTCTGTCCGCACAGCCCGGTGCCGCCACCCCGCGACACAACCGGTGCACCGTGCCGGTGGCAGATCTCCATGATCTTGACTACCGCTTCACGGGTCTTCGGAATTACCACACCGATGGGAACCTGACGGTAGTTGGATGCATCGGTGCAGTAGAGCGCGAGAGAGCCGGAGTCGAAACGTACCTCCGCATCCGGGACCTCGTAGCGCAGCTCCGACTCCAGCGTACCTGCATTCAACTTTTCGCGGACAAACCTCTCGTTGCCGATCCCTGCGTTTTCGCTCATTGCCATTCTCCCAACGTTCCAGGATTCCCCAGGCCCAGACCGGGCTTGCAAGCATTACCGCGCATACGCCCGGTCATCCGTGCCGCCGGGTTGTCAGAAAATCCGCTTCCACCGATATCTCGCCCATCCTTAGCGCCAATCCACCTCGCCCGCAATGGTCACACTGACCGACAACACTAAGCGAAAGTGTACGGGGGGAGCCTAAAGTGTCAACGTTTGCATTGCATTATTATAATTGACAACTCTCAATCAGGTGCTAAAAATTTACCATCCGAAGAATAGGGAGATCTCATGCCGGACCTGAGCCGAAGGGGATTCATGGCGGTCACGGGCGCGCTCGGAGCCGTTGTCGCTGCTAACCCTTTCAAAAAATACATTAACAAGCTGGTCAGCTACGTACAGCCCCCGGTGCAGACTGTGCCAGGCCAGTGGACCTCTTTTGCCACCACCTGCCGCGAGTGTCCGGCCGGCTGTGGCATGTACCAGATGCACCGTGACGGCAGGGTGACCAAGGCAGAGGGGAACCCGGAGCACCCCATCAATCAGGGTGGGCTCTGCGCCCGCGGCCAGTCCTCCCTGCAGGGGCTTTACGATCCGGATCGGGTGAAAGGTCCGCTGCGGCGGGATCGACAGACCGGAAAATCCGTAAAAGTTTCCTGGAACACCGCCTACCGGGAAGTCGCCAACCAGATGCGCAGCAGCACAGGAAAGTTAGGCCTCATTTCGCAACTGGAGACGGGAACGCTTCGGCAGGTGATGCAGGAGGTGACGGCTGCCTTCCATTCGGACCGACTGCTCCTGTACGAGCCTTACGCACTGGAACCGCTGCGCGCGGCCAACCTGGCGCTTTACGGGATGCCGGTGATCCCCGAGTACCACCTGGAAAAAAGCAGCCACATCATAAGTTTCGGTGCCGATTTCCTGGAAAGCTGGGTCTCTCCGGTGGGATTGGCCAGGAAGTTTTCCGGCATGCACTCCTGGAATAACGGTAAAGTCGGCAGGTTCACCTATGTCGGCCCCAGGCTTTCCATGACGGCAACCAATGCGGACGATTTCGTCCAAGTGCCGCCCGGCATGGAACAATGGGTGGCACTTGCCATCCTGAGATCGATGGCGGAGCAGGGACTGATCCGGGATGCCGCGGTCAAGGCCATGGCGGCCTCCATCGGCACGGGGGATGCCGCCGGCATCTGCGGTGTGCCCAGAGAAAGAATCAGCGCCATCGCCCGCTCCTTCGCCGACAGCGGCATCGCGTTCGCTGTCCCGTCTGCCGCGGTGGGACCCGGACCGGCAATCACCGCCGTCCTGGCCGGTCTTTTGAACGAGGCGGCCGGCGCGGTCGGCACCAGGGTCGACTTCTCCCGGACCCATGCCCTCGGTACGACCGCCACCGACCAGCAGCTGGAGATTTTCCTCGACAGCATCACCAGCGGCGACGTGGTCATCATCCAGCAGACCAACATCGCCTTCACCCGCCCCTCCGCCAGCGAGCGAATAAGGCGAGCGGCGCTGGTGGTGTATCTCGGCACGCTTGCCGACGAGACCGCGGAAATCGCCGACTGGATCCTTCCGGTCGATTCACCCCTTGAGGCCTGGGGAGACTACGAGCCGTACACCGGCATCCAGGGAATCCAGCAGCCGACCATGGCGAGGCTCTGGGACACCCGTGGAGCAGGCGAAGTACTCATCGAGCTGGCGGGCGCCGCTGGCCACGCCCTGGGACAGTCGGAAGGGGGAGGAGAGACCGCCAGCTTCGAGCAGCGGATCAGGACCCGGTGGGGTGCGCTTCAAAAGCGCAGCGCTCCGGACAGCGACTTCGATGGCTTCTTTACCGGGACGCTGCGCCACGGATTCCTTCGCGAGGAGCCCCCCCCGCAGCGCCCCAGCCTGCGGCAACAGAGGGCTGCGCTATTGAGCGCCCCGGTAGCGGAACAGCACACCCCCTACCTCAAGCTCTGGGTCTGGCCCTCGATCATGTTCTACGATGGCCGGACCGCCAATCGCGGCTGGATCCAGGAAGCTCCGGATCCTGTCAGCTATGGCTCCTGGAGCAGTTGGGTGGACCTGCACCCGAAAACCGCCGCAGGAATCGGCGTGAAGGACGGGGAGGTCGTGGAACTGGCCGTCGGGGAACACAAGCTGCAGGCGCCGGTCCGCATCAGCACCGAGATCGCCGAAGGCGTCGCGGGGATGACACTCGGACAGGGCCACCAGGCCCACGCCCTGAGTGTGGCAGGCGGCATCGGCGCGAACCCGTTCCTGCTGGTCGATCCGAAGTACGCCGGTCCCTGGAATTTCCCCATGGTCTCGATCCGCGCCACCGGCAAGTCGGCCCCGGTGGTGTACACCTCCCCCACCAAGGACCAGCAGGACCGGGACATCTTGAAGTGGATCAAGGCCAGCGAGCTGCGGCAGAGCTCTGCAGCGGGGGAGGAGATCGACCTCCCCACCCCCGAGGGGTACGACCCGCACAAGAATCTCTACCCACCCCACGAGCACCGGATGCACCGCTGGGCCATGATCATCGACCTGCAGAAATGCATCGGGTGCGGCGCCTGTGCCGTCGCCTGCTATGCCGAAAACAACATCCCGGTGATGGGGAGAAAAAAGCTGAGCCAAGGACGGGAGATGGCGTGGCTCAAGGTCGTACCGTACCTGCACCCGCACCAGACGGACCGGATCGGCTGGCTCCCCCTCCCCTGCCAGCATTGCGATTCCGCCCCCTGCGAGCCGGTCTGCCCGGTGTACGCCGCGGTACACAACGAGGAGGGGCTGAACGCCCAGATCTACAACCGCTGCATCGGAACACGCTACTGCTCCAACAACTGCCCCTACAAGGTGCGGCGCTTCAACTGGTTCGACCCGGTCTGGAAGAAACCACTGGACCTGCAGCTCAACCCGGAGGTGACTGTGCGCTGCCGCGGAGTCATGGAGAAGTGCACCTTTTGCGTGCAGCGGATCCGCAGCGCCGAGTATACGGCAACCCTGGAGGACCGGCCGGTGCGCGAGGGGGAGATCGTCCCCGCCTGCATGCAGACTTGTCCTACCGGTGCCTACTCCTTTGGCGACCTTAAGGATCCGAACTCGGAGGTCATGAAACGCTTCAGGGGCGAGCCGCGCCGCTATCAGGTGCTTCACGAGCTCAACACGAAGTCGGCGGTGCTGTACCTGAAGAGGATCGATCAGGACTGACCGAGGACGATCCTCATTACCCGATAACCGGCAGATCCGCGCCCTGCGGGATTTGCGTTTTGATACAAGTCTTGGAGGCCGGTGTGCCCGATCTTGACTACGCGACCATCAACGAGGATGCCTTAAAGACCATGTCCCCGCCGGGGCTGCTCTACTATGCGGTGCTATTGATGCTGGCGGGTGGAATCGGACTGCTGGCGCTTTCCTGGTGCTACCAGATCTACACCGGGATGGGTGTGGCGGGGATCAGCCATCCCGTCGGCTGGGGCGTCTACATCGCCAACTTCGTCTTCTGGGTCGGGATCGCCCACTCCGGCACGCTGATATCCGCCATCCTTTTCCTGGTGCGGGCCAAGTGGCGCGATTCGGTTTCCCGGGCGGCGGAGGCGATGACCATCTTCGCCATCATGACGGCCGGGCTTTTTCCGATGATCCACCTGGGAAGGGTCTGGGTCCTGGCCTTCATCCTTCCCTACCCGTCCCAGCGCCAGATCTGGCCCAATTTCCTCAGCCCGTTGGTCTGGGACGTGCTGGCCGTATCAACTTATTTCACGGTGAGCCTCATTTTTTTCACCGTCGGCCTCATCCCGGATCTGGCAGCCGCCAGGGACCGTGCCGAGATGAGGCTCGGCTACGACAGCTTCAAGGCCAAGATCTACCGGGCTCTGTCCGGCGGCTGGTCCGGGGCCGGGAGCCAATGGCGCCACTACAGCCGTTCCTACCTGTACTTCGCCGCCCTGGCAACGCCGCTGGTGATCTCGGTCCACTCCGTTGTCTCCTGGGATTTCGCCATGGCCAACCTCCCCGGATGGCACACCACCCTTTTCGCCCCCTACTTCGTGGCAGGGGCGATCCACTCGGGACTCGCCATGGTCCTGGTCCTGATGATCCCCATGCGCAAGCTGCTAAAGCTTGAGCGGCTGGTCCCGCCGGAACACCTGGATGCCGTGGCGCGGACCATGCTGGTGACGACGGCCATCATGGGCTACTCCTATCTGGTGGAACCGTTCACCTCCTGGTATTCGGGGGACAAGTTCGAGTGGCAGTTCACCATCTGGCGGGCCACCGGATGGCCGTCGATCATGTTCTGGTCGCTTTTCCCGCTCAACGTCCTGATTCCGGCGACCCTGGGATTCAAAAAGGTGCGCCGGAGCCGGACCGCCCTCTTCTTGATAGGGCTTTGCGTCGTGGCCGGGATGTGGATCGAGCGGGTGATGCTGATCACCTCCTCTACCTCGCACGATTTTATGCCCCACAACTGGGGGCCGTACTTCCCGACTTGGGTCGAGATCCTGATCACGCTGGGCTCCTTCGCTTTTTTCCTTTTCCTGTTCTTCATTTTCTGTCGCACCCTCCCGACCGTCCCTCTGGCAGACCTCAAGGGTCAGCTGGCAGAGGAACAGCTCCGGGAAGCACCGGAGTGCCCGGGCCCAGAAAAGGATTTCACGGTCACGGGGGAAGGACCGGCGGTCACCGCCGTCTTCTCAGACGCCGGAATCCTGGTCCAGGCCCTGTCCGCCATGTGCCAAGCGGGCTTCCAGCGAATGGAGACCTTTTCTCCGGTAAAGATCGACAAGATCCAGCAGATCATGGGGCAGGAGAGAAGCCCGGTGCGGCGCTGGGCGCTGGTGGGGGCGGTGATCGGCTGCCTCTCGGGGTTCGCGCTGGCCATCGGGGCCTCGGGGGTAAACGGCCTCATCGTGGGAGGGAAGAACCCAATCTCGATCATCCCTTACTGCATTCCGGCCTTCGAGGGAACGGTGCTGCTCGGCTCGATCGCCAACCTGGCAGCTGTCGTAGTTAACTCGAGGCTCTTTGGCACCACCCCGATGCCGCGCTACCGGCGCTGTTTCAGCGCTGACAAGTTCGGGCTGGTGATCGCCTGCGCCCCTTCGGAAGTGGAGCGCGCCGTGAGCATGCTCGCCTCCTTCAGTCCGGAGGTGCTCGATGTCGCTCCTTGATCGCGACCCAGGAACGGGAAGGCTGCCACTGGCGCTGGGAGCGGGCTGGCTCCTGCTGGCGGCGGTGGGACTGGGGGTCTGGGTGGTCGGCGCTCTCCCGGCCAACCAGCCGCAGGCCTGGCGCTCGCTCCTGGTCAATTTCCTTTTCTTCACCTCCCTGGCCGCGGGGCTCGTCACCTGGTCCCCGATCGTGCTCCTCTCTCACGGCAAGTGGGCCGGCAAGCTGGAGCGCCTTACCTCGGCGGGGCTCTCGTTTGCCCTTCCCTCCCTGGTCGCTCTGGCCTTGCTCTGGTGGTCCGGGGATCACTGGGCGCCCTGGTACGGGAAAAAGCTCCATCAGGGCATCTGGCTCTCTCCTCCGGTACTTTTCTCAAGGGACCTGATACTGCTCGCGCTCTTCTGGCTGCTGGCGTACTGCTACCTGAAACAAAGGCGTCTGGGGCAGGGCCGGATCATCGGCGCCTGGATGATCATCGGCTACTGCGTCGTTTTCAGCATCCTCGGCTTCGACCTCGTGATGGGGCTTGACACCGAGTGGTACAGTTCCTTGGCCGGCGGCTATTTCTTCATCTCGGGGCTCTACATCGCGGTCTGCGGCTGGGCGCTGCTGTCCGTCCTGGTCAAGGGCGGCGAGCCGGAACAGTACCACGACCTGGGGAAGCTGATCCTCGCCTTCTCGATCCTGACCACCCACATGATGTTTTCCCAGCTCATTCCGATCTGGTACGAGAACCTGCCCAAGGAGATCCACTACCTGGTGCCGAGGATGAACTTCAGCCCCTGGTCCTTCGTCAGCTGGTTCATTCTGCTGGTCGTATGGCTGGGGCCGCTCGTCATACTGCTGACCATCAAGTCCAAGCGCTCGCCCTGGCTTCTGGGCCCCATCTCTCTCTTTCTCCTGGCATCGCTTTGGATTGAGCGCTGGTGGCTGGTGGCACCAAGCTTTCAGAAGAACCTCGATTTCGGGTGGGCCGAGATCTCGATGTTCTGCGTACTGCTGGGAGTTTTCGGGTTCGGGGTGTCCTTGTCGCTTTGGCGGGGGCTGCCGGCTCTGCCCCACGGGAGTGACGAATCGTGACCGAGTGGCTGACCCAGAAGACGGAATCGGGCAAGCGGCGCTTCAAGTGGCTGGAGACGCTCCTGGCTCTCGGCGCAGCGGCGTCGCTACTCTTCGGGTGGTGGGGATACAGCCGCTACTACGAGCGACAGATCGGCCCGGAACAGCCGATCCCCTTCAGCCACCGGGTCCATGCCGGGGACAAGGGTATCTCCTGCCTCCTTTGCCATTACACCGCCCCGGTTTCCGATCGCGCCGGCATTCCGCCGCTTGAGACCTGCCTGCTCTGCCACCGGCGCGAGGCGATCCACTACCGGCCGATTCAGGACCTGCGGGATCATTATTTCTCCAACCGCCCCGTTTTCTGGGTACGGGTGAACTGGGTGCCGGAATTCGTCTACTTCACCCACCGCGTCCATCTGCATCGCGGATTCGACTGCGTGGAATGCCACGGCAACGTGAAGGCCATGGATAGGGTCGTCATTTTTAAGAAGTTCGAAATGAATTTTTGTATCGATTGCCACCGCAAGCATTCGGCTACCCATGACTGCTTCGTCTGCCATCGGTAACGACGGCCCCGGAGGTCGCGTGAAAGCGCACCGACCGAAGGAGCAGGATTTCTGTCAGCGATCCCGTAGCTCAACGAGCGCCCGTTTATCGGCCGCGGCAGTGTCTCATTTTGGAGTGTCTAATGTTTAGATTCGTGCAGAAGCCGCAGTCCTCAGCGATAGCCTTTATGGGAGCCGGTTCCTTCTGGTTTATCATAGGCGCGCTTTACGGAATGGTTTCCGCGATCCACCTCGTCGCACCGGAGTTCTTCAACAACATCCCCTTCCTGGTCTTCGGCAGGGCGAGGCCGGTACACGTCAACACCATGATCTACGGGTTCGTTGGGAACATGCTGGTCGGCTGCGGCCTCTACTATGTACCGGCGCTGCTGCGCACCAGAATCTTCTCAGAACCGCTGGGATGGGTCACCTTCGGCCTTTACAACCTGACAGTCCTAAGCGGCCCGCTCACCTTCGCCTTCGGCTGGACCCAGGGGCGGGAGTACAGCGAGTATGTCTGGTGGGCCGACGTCTGCTTCGTACTGGCCTGTCTCACTGCAATCTACAACATCGTGATGACGATAGCGCGTCGCAAGGAACAGCAACTCTATGTGTCGGTCTGGTACTTCGTCGCCACCTTCCTCTGGTCCGCCTGCAATTACCCCATAGGCAACGTGATGTGGCACCCGAGCGTCGGCGCTATGGACGGGCTCATCGACTCCATCTTCCTGTGGTTTTGGGGGCACAATCTCCCGGGGCTCTTCGCCACGCCGCTCGCCACCGGGGCCGCCTACTATGTGATCCCGCGGGTGACCAGAACCAAGCTCAACTCCCACACCCTCTCCCTGATCGGTTTCTGGCTCCTGGTGTCGCTCTACACCCATATCGGAGGGCACCACATCCTGCAGGCGCCCATCCCCAACTGGCTCAAGGCTATCAGCATCGTGGACTCCATGGCGATGATCGTTCCGGTATTCATCGTGGTGTTGAACCTCTGGATGACGGCGCGGAACAAGGGGGATCTGATCTACAAGGACCCGGCGGGGCTTTTCGTCATGACCGGGGTCATCTGGTACATCATCACCTGCATCCAGGGCCCGATGCAGTCGCTTCCGATCGTGCAGCGGCTGACACATTTCAACAACTGGACCGTGGGCCACGCCCACATCGCCATGCTCGGATTCGCCGGCTTCATCGCGATCGGCGCCATGTGGCACATCCTCCCCCTGGCGAGCAACCGGCGGGTCTGGTCGCAGCGGCTGATCACCTTGCAGTACGTTCTGGTGCTGTTCGGGATTTCCGGCTTTTTCTTCGTCCTCACCACGGCCGGGTTGGTCCAGGGCGCGGCCTGGAACCAGGGGATGATGGTGATCCGCGAACTACCGTCACGTTTCCCCTACATGGTGGCGCGGGCGGTGCTCGGTCTCTTCATCCTGACCGGGTCCGTCATCGGACTCTACAACTTTTTGATGACCGTCTGGAAGGGTGAACCGATCCCGTACGAAGAGGGGATCCTGGAGCCGATCGAATGAGAATGACACCAGCCATGCTCATAGTGGGCGCGTTGATGGTCTTCTGGGCCTCGGCCTTCATCATCGTCGGGTTACCGACGGCTACCATGAAGATCACCCCCTCCGAGATCTGGCGCGAGCGGACCGCACTCGAGGAAGAGGGGCACCGGCTCTATGTCGACAACGGGTGCAGTTACTGTCACTCGCTCTTTGTCCGGGTCAACGACTGGGGATTGGGGAACGAGCGCATCGCCGAGGCTGGCGACTATATCGGAGCGGGGCCGATGATCCTCGGGTCCGAGCGCACCGGTCCCGACCTTTCCCAGGAGGGGGGAGAACACCCGGACGACTGGCACCTGGCCCACTTCATCAACCCCAGGTTCACCAGCCCGGTGTCGGTGATGCCTTCCTGGGAATTCCTGGGAGAGGACAAGATCAGAAAGCTGACCGCCTATGTCCAGTCCCAGGGACTCAAGATGGCCGATGTTCGCGTGGCGCGGCAGAAACTGTATAAAAGCCAGGCCGTGGCCGCCTTCCAATCGGGGCCGGACAAGAACATCGAGTGGATTCACGCCAACGTGCCCGATCTCTGGCGGCGCATGCCGAACCCGTACCCGGCCGGAAAGGGCGCACTGGCGCGGGGAGAGAAGCTGTTCCAGGACTACTGCTCCGGGTGTCACGGCACCATCGGCGACGGCAACGGTCCCGCCGCCAGGTGGGTCTATCCTCCCCCGCTCAACTTCACCACCCTCAGGCGCCACCTGGTGGAGGGGAAGTACATCGGCGGCATATTATACTACCAGATCATGAACGGCATTACCGGCACCGGGATGCCCTACTTCAAGCGCGCGTTGGAGTCAGAGAAGATCTGGGATCTGGCCAACTACGTCGCCGTCAACTTCGTCGGTTACACGGACGCCGGGATTGAGCCCAAGGACATCCCCGCCGCCTACGAGCCGACCTGGAAGAACCCCTATCAGCCTCCGGGGCCCACGGGAGAGCCGGGAAAATGACCTGGGACATCGGAATAACCATCATCTGGATAGGTTTTCTGTTCATAGGGATGGTCGTAGCCTACGCGGTTTTCCTCTGGGCAATCCGGAACGAGCAGTTCGGCGACCAGGAGCACGCCCGGTCGCTGGCGCTTTTGAGCGGCATCCCCCGAGAGGGTTCCGCCGACGACAGGCCGGGGGGGACCGGGGCATGATCGAATACATCGTCCACGGCAACAAATGGGTTTTTCTCACCGTTTTCGGCGGCGCCGCGCTCGTCGCAATCTTCACCCTCACCTGCTGGGCCATGTGGAGACCCAGAGGAGAGGAAAGGAAGCAAGCGGGGCAAGAGACAGCCGGTGTCAGAAGCTTCTTCTCCTGGCTTTTCGGCATCGCTCCGTGGGCCGTGATCCTGATAGTGGCGGGGACGGCCGTCTTCTCGGTGATCCATACCGTTAAGGCGGCTCTCAAGCCGCCAAACTGGTGACGACATGAGCGAAAGCAAGTGGTTTGGCGAAGAGAAGATCATCCCCGATGCCTGGAGCTGGGCCATTCTCATCCTGTTGTCGCTGGGGCTTGTGGGGTGGGGGGTGCTGGTCTATTGCATCGTCCAGGACGGTCCGCGGGATTGGGATTACCAAAAAATGCCCGACACACCCGGCGAGTCGGCGTATGGGACCCACATGCCCCCCCGGACACTGCAGCCACCGCACCAGATGCCGAAGCTGCCAGGAGCCCGGCCGCTCAAGCCGGAAGAGATGTCGATCCAGGAGAAGAGACGGTGAAAAGGTTCCTGCTAATTATCGGACTGCTCTATTTGGTCGGAGGCGCGCTGGTGGCGGGTGTTTTCGCTTACGTCATCTACACCGGCCCGAAAATGAAAGAGCAGCCTCACATCCGGGCCTATCAGTCCGTCGTGCCGGCACTGCCCCGGGGAAGCGTCCCGGTGCAGGTTCCGATAACACTGGATGACTCGGCGGCGCAGCTTGCCGGACCCGTCGCCGCGACACCAAGCGACCTGTCCAACGGCAAAACGTACTACACCTACTACTGTGTCTTCTGCCACGGTGAGAAAGGGGACGGCATCGGCGCGGTCGGAGAAAGCTGGGATCCGGCTCCGGCCGATCTGCGAACCGACAGGGTTCGCCAGATGAATCGTCCCCAGCTCCTGAAGAGCATGCTGACCGGGGTCGGGCACGACCCGGTGCTGGAGATGGTAGTCCATCCGAAGTATCGGCGGGATCTCGTCCTCTATGTGGCTACTCTGGCGCAGGCAGGTACGAGGAGGAGCAACCAATGAACAATGACGACGGGCACCGGAGCACCGCAGCGATCGCCGGACACCCGCTCCATCCGATGATGATCCCCTTCCCCATCGCCTTTCTGACGGCGCTGGTCGCCTCGGATATCGTCTTCGCCTTTTGTGGAGACGTCTTCTGGAAGAATCTGTCCTACTGGCTCTGCATATCCGGCCTCGTCACCGGCGCCCTCGCGGCCTTGCTTGGAGCCATCGACTTCTTCACCATCCCCGCCGCCAGGAAACTCCCAACCGGCTGGATCCACTTCCTCGGCAATGGCGCTGTGCTGTTCATCACCTTTCTTAACAGCTGGCTTAGGTGGAACGATTCGCCCACCGTGCCCTGGCCTTGGGGTTTGCCACTTTCAGTCGGCGCCTTCCTGCTCCTGTGCGTTACAGGCTGGTGCGGCGGGGAGTTGGCTTATCGGTATAGAATCGGAGTGATACCTCGTGCAGAAGAATCCGTGGGGAAAACGGAGTAAAAAATAAACGGCTGACCCGGAATTAAAGGGACGGCCGAATCCTCCTATTTCCCTTCTCGTAAACCACCCTTTCTGACCTGCCTGTCGAATATCGGCAGGATAGCCTTAATAAAGGCATTCCTGATCAGTGTAACCAGAACCTCCCAGATGCTGGCCTTCGGCTTATTCAGGGCTGACAGATCGGCCCTGGTCGCCACCTCCGACCAGCATATCGTACATGCGGAGAAAAAAGCAGCGCACGCTAACTTTGCGGTCGTAGACCTTCATCTCCTTGAAAAACGGCTTGATGTGGCCGTCCACGGACTGATCCTTCAAATGCATCTTGGTGAGCAACGAGAACAGTCCTGCTTCACTGCGCACTCAGCAGTTCTGCCTCTCCCTCTCTACTTGCTCGGAGCGGCCGCGAACTGGGCAGCGGCCTTCAGTTCCACATTGACTTGGTCCAGCAGTTCCTTCGCTTTCTGAGCGTGCCCTTCCATGTCCCCTTCATTGGCCTTCAGTGCCACCACGATACTGCGGTAGGCCTGCCGTGCCAGCTTTTGGGCCTGGGCGAGGTTGGGATGGGTCTTTGGGTTCACGTTCACCACAGGCTTGTCGGCAGAAAGCGCACCAACCGGAATAAGTAAGGTAGCTGCTAACAGCAAAACGATGACGTTTCTCATGTCCCCTCCGCTATCTCAAATATTTTACGTTTAAGAATACCAACGTGTTGGGGCGTGTCAATTGCTGCCACTCTGGGCTGTGCTTGTTCAATTACAATCGGGCATCCAAAGACAATGGTCTTGACCACATTTGGACGCCTCGCCTGTTCTGAAACATTCTGTATTCATCTCTTTTTTCTGTATCGCACGTATGAGCTCTTTTTTTGTCATTCCCTTTGCAGGTATTTCCAGCCTCTGGGCAATAGCTACGACGTCTTGAATGGTCATTAATTTGTCTCCCGTTCCTCGATCCTTTAGTTTCCAAGACAGTGGGCCATCTCTGGCAGCTTATGAATCGCCATAGTGAAGCGCATCGGCACGGTTAGCCTGCGCTAACATTTTACCTTCCTGGGCTTTTTAATCAATCGTAGTATTTTTCTCGCTGTTATTTTGCGGTTTTGGACCAGTCCTTATAACCCGATAATCAACTTGCTTAGCCTGCGGATCCCCTTGGCGAACGAGCTGGTTTGGTAATTGGAGATGCCCTCGAACACTAACTCGCCGTCGACTGGCCCTTCCGGGTCAACCACGCGGGCGATCGGCTCCAGCGCTTCGAGCAGGTCGCTGCTTTCCAAGGACGGCTCAGGGGCATACCGGCAGAGCCGGGACACGGCATCGTCCGCCAAGAGGTTAAGACGGGTGATCAGGTCATCGACCTGCTCGAATTGCCCCTCCTCGCCCCGGCCATATAGGCCTGCATGTTCCGCCAGCAATGACGTACGCAGCGCCCGGATGGCGTGAGCGAGCTCCGTTTCCTCCTCGTCCGCCTCCCAGCTCACGTTCAGTTCTGTGTCGAGCCCCATGCTGCGATTGGTGGCATTGGCGGAACCGACGCTCAAAAACCGGTCATCGACTAGGAGCAGCTTGGAATGGATGAAGGTTATCCTGCGCTTGCCGTCCTCCAGACAGGCCGTGGAGTAGACGGCAAAGCCGTGACCGGTCTTTTCGGCCACCTCTTTAAGGGAGCGCAGCATCTTCATCTGGGGGAGACCCAGGAACAGTTCCTCGGTAAAGGGGAGCCTGTCGGGCAACATCATGATGATCTGGAGGCGGGGACGGTCGGGAGCGGCCATCCTGGCGATCAGGGACCAGTAGATGGCCCGTGAGCTGAAATACTGGTTTTCCAAGTAGATCAACTCTTCGGCTGCCATGATGGCGTCGACATACAGATGGCGGATTTCGAGGATCTCTTTTGGCTTTAGCTCAGAAACGCGGGCTTTGGTCTGGCTCAGGGCCACCCGGTTCGTGGGCAGCGCAATCACCTGAGGGCTGTCGAAGGGGAGTGGGGCCTCGGTATCCGGCAGATTCAGTTCGTCTGCGCCCGAATCGAGCCAGCGTTGCCTGAACAGGTCGAGCAGTTGCCGGACCACGGGCCCGGTGTGATAGGACTGAATGTCGTGGTATGAGCCGTAAGGATTGCCGTCAATCTCTATTCTTTCCGGGTTTTCCTTCAGATGGTATCGGTCGTCCCAGCGGCTTGAGCAGATGTCCATGCCGCCGACAAAGGCGACGCAGCCATCCAGGATCACGAATTTCTGATGATGGGTCGCTCCTGTCGCATGCACGCTGTCGAAGCGAAAATGCAGACGCTCATTCGTGGTCCAGTCAAAGATGACATCTTGAAACCATTCCCGTTCCAGTGAGAATACCGCGCTGAAATCCCAGGCCAGGATGTATATCTCCAGTTCGGGGGTTTTCCGGCACAGTGTCTCCAGGAAATCGATCAATCGGACATCGCCGTCGGCCTCTTCAGCATCTTTGCCGCGCAGCAGGCGTACCTCCGAGTCGAACTGCCATCCGGCAAGCAGGATGTACCGACGCGCCTGGAGGGCGCTCCGGTAGAAGACGCGATAGTAATCGCAGGCATCCACCAAAATCCCAGTTTGGCGGGCTTCGTAGATCCCCAAGCAGTTTGAGCCGGGCTTCATATTCTCATGGCAGCTCCAGCGTGGCCAGCAGCGGCTTGTCGTCCACATCCGGATTGCAGCGTCCGATGACCCGGGCGGGTCTCGAGGGGGAGACCTTGCCGTCCACCATGCCGATGCAGCTGTCATCATTGTAGGTCATCACGGAAATAGTTTTTGACATCTGGCGCGCTTATAATATCTTAATCGCGGGAATGTACCCCGACTGGGGGTGTGATGATCGGCTCGCGAGCCACCATTTACCCGAGGGGAGGCCCGGAAAAGGATTCAGAGATGCCTCCCGGCGAGGGGTTTTCTCACCTGGGAGGCAATGACTTTTATTGGAAAAGGGTACCTGTAAGGCGGGGGATGTCAATGCAGGGGGCAAGGAATCGGGGTCAGGTCGGCAATTGAGCAAATAGATACCAAACGGAGCTGACAAATGAAGTTTGCCAAAACGGGATCTCAAGTAAAGATACTTCTTGTGCTGATTTTTGCAGTATCGGCTCTGCTTGCTATCTACCTGTTGCGGGACTATTATCCCAGCATCGATCAGGTAAAAGCGCACAGGCAACAACTGCTTACCTTCATCCAAAAGCACTATCTTGAGGCGGTGTTCTTTTTCATTTGCCTCTACCTCGGCACGGCCTTGTTCCTGCCGGGTGCGCTGGCGCTGACCGTGGCCGGCGGAATGATGTTCGGTACCATTCCTGCCCTGATCTATGTGAACATCGGCGGAACCATGGGGGCTGCGTTTGCCTTTCTTGCCGCTCGTTTCATCATCGGCGGCTGGATTCAGGACAAGTTCAGAAAACCGCTGGGTCGGATCAACAGGGAACTGACACAGCACGGCCACAATTACCTGTTGATCCTGCGCATCCTCCCCATCGTCCCGCACTTCATAGTCAATTATGGCGCAGGCGTCAGCAAAATCCCCTTCAGGACCTTCGTCTGGACCACATCGCTTGGCATGTTCCCCGGCTCGTTGATCTATGCGTTCATAGGCAAGGAACTGGGGAGTGTCAATGCTCCCCAGGACCTGTTCTCGGCAAAGATCATCCTGTCCCTGGTGCTGATCGCCTCTCTGGCCATTGCACCTGTTATCATCCATCATCTGTCAAACCGGAACAAATAAGTCCGACTCTTTCACAGATTTAGCCAAGGTAAAACGCGAGATGATCAGTGGAAATTTGATCAGAGTAATGGGCGGCCACGATGACCTTATCGACGGCCTCATGCGAATCAGTCTTTCCCAGCCTGCAAGTTGACAAAAGCCCTGCTGTCTCTATACTCCTAGAGACGATATTAACGCTTTCAAACCGATGAGAAGCGGAGGTTTCATGACAACGACGGCAAGTGACTATTTGGTGCAGCGGCTCTACGACTGGGGAGTGCGCAAGATATATGGCTTTCCCGGAGATGGTATAAACGGCGTAATGGGGGCGCTCAACCGGGAAAAGGAGAAGGTGGAATTTATTCAGGCACGTCACGAGGAGGAAGCTGCATTCATGGCCTGCGCCCATGCGAAATTCACGGGAGAGGTGGGGGTCTGCATCGCTACCTCCGGGCCCGGGGCCATTCATCTCTTAAACGGACTCTATGACGCGAAGCTTGATCACCAGCCGGTAGTGGCGATTGTGGGGCAACAGACAAGTTCTGCGCTCGGTACCGACTACCAGCAGGAGGTGGACTTGATTTCGCTCTTTAAGGACGTGGCACACCATTACGTGCACATGGCGAGCAATCCCTCGCAGATCCGCCAACTGGTGGACCGCGCCATCAGAATAGCTTTGGCCGAGAGGACCGTCACCTGTATTATCCTGCCCAGCGACATACAGGATATGGACGCAGTCACCTCACCCGAGAGGAAACACGGGGCCACCTTTACCGGGCTCGGTTTCTCCAGGCCGGACGTGGTACCGAAACGAGACGATCTGCTGCGCGCGGCCGAGGTATTAAATTCAGGGAAGAAGGTGGCGATACTGGTAGGTGCAGGAGCGCTCGGCGCTTCGGAAGAGGTGGGCGCGGCTGCCGAACTTTTGGGGGCGGGGGTGGCCAAGGCGCTCCTTGGTAAGGCTGTCCTCCCTGACGCGCTCCCTTATGTCACCGGCTCCATCGGTCTTTTGGGCACGAAGCCAAGCTGGGACATGATGATGGAGTGCGACACCTTCCTAATGATCGGCAGCGGCTTTCCTTACGCCGAATTTCTTCCCAAGGAGGGGCAGGCGCGTGGCGTCCAGATCGACATCAGCCCGCGCATGCTGGGGCTGCGCTATCCCATGGAGGTGAATCTGCAGGGTGACTGTGCGCTCACCTTGAGGGCGCTGGTTCCACTTTTGGAAAAGAAGAGTGACCGTAAGTGGCGTGAAACAATCGAGAAGAATGTGCGCGAATGGTGGGAGATCATGGAGGCGCGGGCGATGATACCCGCCAACCCCATCAATCCGCAGCGCCTGTTTTGGGAACTCTCCTCGCGGCTGCCCGACAACTGCATCCTCACCTGCGATTCCGGATCGGCGGCGAACTGGTATGCACGCGATCTGAAGGTGCGTCCCGGCATGATGGCCTCGCTCTCCGGAGGACTTGCCACCATGTGCCCGGGCGTCCCTTATGCAACCGCGGCGAAAATAAACCATCCGGACAAAACCGTCATCGCCATGGTCGGCGACGGCGCCATGCAGATGCTCGGCATAAACGGACTCATCACCATAGCCAAAAACTGGCAGAGCTGGAGCAACCCCCGCCTGGTGATTCTAGTGCTGAACAACCTGGATCTGAACCAGGTCACCTGGGAGCAGCGCGTCATGAACGGCGACCAGAAGTTCAGTGGCTCTCAGGACGTGCCCGCCTTCCCCTATGCCCGCTACGCGGAGCTGCTCGGACTTAAGGGAATCGAGCTGAACAATCCCGAAGCTATCGCTGCCGCGTGGGATGATGCTCTCAGCGCCGATCGACCGGTACTAATCGACGCCCACTGTGATCCGGACGTGCCGCCGCTCCCCCCCCATATCACCTTCGAACAGGCAAAGGGTTTCCTCTCCTCGCTGTTTAAGGGAGACCCGAACCTCAGCGGAATAATCACCCAGTCCGCCAAGCAAATGATGTCGACCCTGCTTTCCAGAAACGAGAAGTAGCAAACCCGAGCAACCGGCGAGTGCTGCCTTGCTTCGTCAGGCAGGAGGGAGACTTGAAAAAACGCGCAAAGATCGACCGCATCGAGGTCGAAGCCTATAAGATCCCGACTGACCGTCCGGAATCCGATGGAACCTACTGCTGGGATTCAACGACTATTGTCGTCGTCCATCTTTGGGGCGGCGGAGCAAAAGGTTTGGGTTACACCTATGCCGACGCTGCGGCTGGCACACTGATCAAGGACAAACTGACGTCAATCCTTCTCGGCCGGGACCCTTTCGACATCCCCGCCTGCTGGAACTCCCTGCTGAGCGCCCTGAGAAATCTCGGGGTGCCCGGCATTTCCATGCTGGCCATATCAGCGCTGGATTGTGCACTGTGGGATTTGAAGGCAAAGCTTCTCGACCTGCCGCTGGTTGATCTGATTGGAGCGGCCAGAGACCAGGTCCCCGCCTACGGCAGCGGTGGTTTCACCTCGTACAGCATAAAGGAGTTGCAGCACCAACTGGCCGGCTGGGTTTCCGCAGGGATTCCCAGAGTGAAGATGAAGATTGGTACCGACCCAAAGGCGGATCCGGACCGGGTCAGGATGGCGCGTGAGGCGGTGGGGCCTGACACGGAACTCTTTGTGGATGCCAACGGCGCCTATGCGAGAAAGCAGGCGCTGGCTATGGCCCAGCAGATGAGCGGCTTCGGGGTGTCGTGGTTTGAAGAGCCAGTGGTCCATCTGGATCGCGCAGGGCTGCGGCTTCTACGGGACCGGGTTCCCGCAGGGATGGAGATCTCCGCAGGCGAATACGGCTTCACCCTCGATTATTTTCAGGACCTGCTGCGCGAGGGCGCGGTGGACGTGCTGCAAGCCGATGCCACCCGATGCGGCATCACCGGATTCCTTCAGGCAGCGACTCTCTGCGAAAGCTATCATCTGTCCCTTTCGTCACACTGTGCCCCCTCGCTGCACATCCATCCTTGCTGCGCCGCCCAGCCTGTTCGGCACCTGGAGTACTTCCACGATCACGTAAGGATTGAGCGGATGCTGTTCGATGGCTTCATCGAGCCGGTGCAAGGCTTTCTGGCGCCGGATCGCGGCCGTCCTGGCCTCGGTCTGGAACTGAGGGAGCAAGAAGCCCGGCATTTCCGGATCTGAATCTTTGCCGCACCAAAAGCGGAGGGACTTGCAATGGCGCAGCCAGAGAAGAGTGAGAGATTTGTCAGGTCGACGCTAAACCCCGGTATGTTCGAGGCGGATCTGAAGTTTCCGTGGACGCCAATTCCCCGCCACGCATAACCACAACACCTTCGGTTCGGGAGGAACCCAAATATGGAGCGTATAGTCATAGGAAGAAAGCACTGGGCAATCGCCGAAGGCTATATCCCTGCCTGGAGCCATGGCCAGGAACCGGAAATGACCAGTCACGAAACGGTTTGCCTTCTCAATGCGAACGATGGTGATGCTGCGGTGGAAATAACTATCTTCTTCAGCGATCGCGGGCCCGTGGGACCCTACCGTATCACTGTCCCGGCACGAAGGACCCTGCATGTGCGCTTTAACGATTTAACCGATCCGGAGCCTATTCCAAAGGGAGTAGATTATGCTTGCACCATAAATGCTGATGCGCCGATCGTGGCCCAGCACACTCGCCTGGACTCAAGACAAGCGGAGACGGCGCTCATTACAACTATTGCGTTTCCGGGCGACTTGTAGTTCTGAAAGCTGGGAGGAGTCAACTTATGTTGGAGCATTGATCGAGCCTTAGATTCCTCTTATAATATCACTTACTCACTTGACAGGGGAGTTTATTGGTATAACGTATTGCAATTTCCAAATATTACCGTAATCATGGGGGGAATTATGGCTAAGAATTGTAAAAATTTTAGTCTGCTTCGGTCTGATTACCGCATTCATGGGACTCTTGGGGTGTTCAACCACCCAATCGCATGAAAGCTCAGGTCAGTATGTCGATGATTCGGTCATCACAAGCAAGGTGAAAACAACCATTGTGGACGATATATCATTCAAAGGCTTTGAGATTAAAGTCAAAACTTACCAGGGAGTAGTCCAACTCAGTGGTTTTGTCGATTCGGCTGGCAAGGCCAGCAAGGCAGGAGAGATTGCCCGCGGCGTCAAAGGTGTTTCCGAGGTGAAGAACGATCTAATCGTAAAATAGCCTTCACCATTGGGTTAAGGTCGCGTACACAGGCACTTCTACCAAGGTGCCTGTTTTGGTAAAGTTGTCTTTGTTAGTCGGCGCACACATGCCCTAGCCCCAGTCCCAGGCATTTTCAGCGACTTGAACACTTTGGCATTCATCCCTCTATCTATTACCTCAAAGGAGGAGGACGCGAACATGTCTGAATTGCCAAGCAAAACCAAAGTGAATCCCTCAACGGTCAAACACGCCCAGATAAACGACGAGTTGCTCTCCTCACTTCGCCCTCCGACCTGGCGTTGGTACGCCTTGGCCAACTGCCTCGGGTTAGTGGTGGCCTGGGGCCTTTTCGCCTTCACCTGGCAGTTAACGCACGGCATGTATGTGACCGGACTGGACCGCCCGGTCATGTGGGGTTTGTACATCATAGGCTTCGTCTTCTGGGTCGGCCTCTCCCATTCCGGCACCATGGTTTCCTCGATCCTGCGGCTCTCCAAGGCCAACTGGCGCCGGCCCATCCTGCGCGCGGCCGAGGCGATGACTGTCTTCTGCATCTTGGTGGCCGGGCTCTTCCCGCTTATCCACCTGGGGCGAAACTGGGTCTTTTTCTACATGATCCCCTATCCCAACCAACGCGGGCTCTGGCCCAACTTCCGCTCGCCGCTGCTCTGGGACATGACGGCCATCACGGTCTACATCATCGGCTCTAGTCTCTTCCTTTACCTGGGGATGCTTCCCGATCTGGCGCTGGTCCGGGACCGCTCCACCGGCTGGCGCAGGGATGTCTACGGCCTGCTGGCCATGGGGTGGCGCGGCAGCGCCCACGAGTGGGCGGTGTATCACAAGGCCTCCACCCTGATGGCGGCACTGATCATCCCGGTGGCTGTCTCGGTACACTCCATCGTGGCCTGGGACTTCGCCGTAACGGTGGTTCCCGGCTGGCACAGCACCATCTTTCCCCCCTATTTTGTCATCGGGGCGATATTCTCCGGGGTGGCCGCCGTGATCACCCTGATGATCATCATCCGCCGGACCTTCCGGCTGGAGCAGTACCTGACTCCCCTGCACTTCGACAACATGGGGAAACTCCTCCTGGTGATCTCCCTGCTCTGGTCCTACGCCTATTTCGTCGAGGTCCAGACTACCTGGTACGCCCATGAGCCGATCGAGTGGGAGAGCCTCAGCTTCATGGCAGACAGATACACCCTGGCGCTCATGGTCATGCTGATCAGCAACACGCTTTTGCCGATCACGCTCCTTTGTTTCAGACGTATGCGCCGCTCCATCCCGGTGCTGCTGGTGGTCACACTCCTGATCAACGTCGCCATGTTCATCGAACGGTTCCTGATCATCGTGCCGTCGCTTTCCCACAAGAACATGCCGTTTGCCTGGGGGAGCTACTCTCCTTCCTGGGTAGAGATATCCATTAACGTAATGGCCCTTGCCCTCTTCGCCCTGCTCTATACCCTCTTCGCCAAGTTCTTCCCGATAGTAGCGGTTACCGACGTGCGGGAGCTTGAAGTGCGCAAGGTACAGGTCCCCCTCGGACGTGTTGAGCTCCCGTCAGTCACGGCGGAGGATGAAAATGATTGAAACTCTCTGCATTTTCCAGAATGTCGAGAGTCGGGGAGAGGGTTGCGTGGACTGATCAGAGATGGTTGTATCGTATCGCAAATCGTCTCGTTTACCTCCGTTGCCTACCCGGACGGCGTTCTTGGCCCCTGAATGACTCTTCCATGCCATCAGCTGTGGTTTCGGAGGCAGGCGCCTCCCTTTGGGGACAGACTCATCCCCGTAGAGCGCTGATGCCAAGTCAATTTCGTGCAAACTGTCAAATAATGAGAATTGGAGCGCTTAGTCAGGGAGGCCATTGGTTGCGGAATATGTTAAGGAGATGACAAGGTAACTGAATCTAAAAATGAGGTAGATCATCATTGGAGATTGAGGTAGGGAGTAGGTAATCGCTAATCGAACCGGGTGAACTTTGCTCCGATGAATTCCATATTTGCGAAGTACTCAAGCAGGTCAACCTTCTTAACAACACCACCACCTGGCCTTTCATCCGAACTCATGCTGGGTGTTATGGCAGTGCTCCATGTAGGTCCCGGCAAACTCGCGGAAACGAATGGACACGTCAACCCTGTCGCTGCTGTTAGGCTCGGGGCCGATGCGCAGCATATCTATCCTTGCGGGCCCATTTTTCCCATTCAGGGGGAAACCCAACATCCGAACCACCAAGTGCAAGGTAGCGCCGATTGGGTCACCGCAAGGATTCGTATTTATGCTCCGTTGCGCATAAGCACGATTATCCTCCGTTTCGGATTATGCGAAGCAGTCTCAATCGACCAGTCTCCAGAGGCGAGATTGGGCATTTCGGCGGAGCATAATCCGGCCCCCGAGGTTTCATCGCCCATCTC
>Ga0209123_1000786_pt1 | contig 36883 bp, 35 predicted proteins | sample BarGraIncu00431A_FD_184500 | JGI IMG/M metagenome (GOLD analysis project Ga0209123, IMG submission 184500) | Arctic peat soil microbial communities from Barrow, Alaska, USA - Barrow Graham LP Incubations 004-31A (SPAdes) (version 2) | ecosystem: Environmental > Terrestrial > Soil > Wetlands >... | reverse complement strand
AATGATGGTAAAATTAAGTAACAACAATCATCGTTGACACTATGACAGGAGGGGAACGTCATGCCGATCGAATTAATCTTAGAGGTACTCTTCTTTTGCGTCGTAACACTCTATGTCATTGTGTATTTTATCCGTAAAGAGATGATCTCGGTCAGTTATTCCTTGGTGTGGATCTTTTCGGTTCTCATCTTGATGGTGATGACGAGTATTCCTGATTTTATGGAAAATATAGCGAATATGCTGGGTTTCGAAGTGTTATCCAACATGGTATTTGCGCTGATCATCATGATCCTGATGTTTGTGGCGATCTCGCTGACGATCATCGTTTCCGGCCAAAAAGAGAAGATCCGTCTTTTGGTGCAGGAAGTATCTATCTTGAAGAGTAAAAACAATGAAAAGTAAGTTGGGACTGTTATCGGATCCGAATGCGTTGTGGCATACCGTCGGGATAACGCTCAATGCCTTTTATCCGATCTTTTTGATCATCTTCATTACCCGGTTCAACGGCATCGACCAGAGCGGTCTTTTTTCGTTTACCTTCTATTTCGCGGCGGTCTTGTCGACGATCTCGATGTACGGCGGACGGATCTTTCATGTTTCGGAAGTCGATTCAGCCTTCTCCGATTCGCATTTCATCACGCTGCGCTATGCGGCTTCGCTCGTTATGTTTGCGGTGGCGGCGATCGTATGTTGGCTGAGCGGTTATGATGCGATCAAGATCGGCCTGTTGGGTGTGCAATTGATCTTCCGAACGATCGAATCGATTTCCGATTCCTATTACGGGATCATGCAGAATAACAACAATCTTTCTTCGATCGGGAAATCGTTTGCGATGAAGTCGATCCTCAGTTTTTCACTGTTTATCGGTTTGGATCTGTTGACGCATAATATCCTGATCGCGGGAGCAGCTTTTATCATCGCTAATTATTTGCTTCTGATTTTGTATGACCGTAAAAAAGTTCGCTTGCTGAGTAATGGGATACGCAAATTCGATCGCGTCTTGTTGCGGTTATTTCGGATCTGTTTTCCGATCTTCCTGTTTTCCTTTCTGCAATTGTTATTGATGAATGCGACACGTTATGTGGTGGATGTTACGTTATCGGATGCGACGGTCGGCTATTTCGGGATCATGTTGGCACCGGCATCCATCGTAACGTTGTTTGCGCAGTTTGTGATGCAACCTTATCTCAGAGGGATCTCTGAATTGCATCACAACAGTGATTACAAGGCGTTTAAGCGCAGTGTCAATAAGATACTGGTCTATTTGAGCGGATTGGGAATCATCGCTGTCATCGCCACCTATGCGCTTGGAGCGACAGTACTGAGTTTCGTGTACGGGATCGATCTGATGCCGTATCGGATTGAACTGACATTAGTCGTACTGGGCGGGATCTTCAGCGGCGGTGCTTTTGTGTTATCCAACATCTTGACTGTACTCCGTTCTTTCAAGGGACAGTTTTATATCTACGGTATCAGTTTACTTTTCGCTTTTGCCTTGTCATTCGCTCTGATCAACCTATATGAACTGCGCGGAGCGCTGGTTGCGTTCTTTGGGACAATGATCCTGCAATGGTTATTGTTCTGGATCACCTATACAGTCAAGTTGAGTCAACTTAAACATGCATCCGAATCGATCGGTGAATCGTTTTGAGGTTGCAAAGAAACGAGTATCTCGTATACTTAGTAGAGTGAAGTCATGAGCGGACGTTTAAGTTCGCTGTCGTAGAAGGAGCCAGCACATGGAACAACGAGTATTACTGATCATTCCGGCGTATAACGAGGAAACTAATATCCTGAGTACCTATAATCGCATCAAGCACTATAATCAAGCGTGGGATGTGATCGTCATCAATGACGGATCCAAAGACCGGACAGCAGAGATCTGTAAAGACAATCAGATCCCGTATATCGATCTGGTCTTTAATTTGGGGATCGGCGGAGCCATGCAGACCGGTTATAAATATGCCCTGTACAATCACTATGACATCGCCGTTCAGTTTGACGGAGACGGTCAACATAACATCGAATATGTATCCGATATCATCGAACCGATCCTTAAGAATGAAGTGGATTTCTGTATCGGTTCGCGCTTTCTCGATACGCAAAGTGATGGGTTCAAGTCCACGCAAGCACGTCGGATCGGCATCAAGTTCATTTCACAGTTGATCAAGTTGATGACCGGTCACGTGATCACGGATCCAACGTCCGGTTTTCGCGGTGCCGATCGTTCCGTAATCAAGATGTTTGCGGAATCTTATCCGACCGACTATCCGGAGCCTGAAACGATCGCTGCGTTACTCTTCAATGATGTCAAGATCAAAGAAGTACCGGTCAAGATGAATGAACGCGAAGGCGGTGTCTCTTCGATTCGGGCTTGGAAGTCAGCTTATTATATGATTTCCGTGTGCTTTTCCATTCTGGTCAAAAGCAGCGTCAGAAAAACCACAAATAAATAATAACTTGCCTATTTCGAAAGATGAGGATGCTTCACGTGAACATAATCAAAAAATATAGATCAATGGATTTTAAAATCAAACTCTTGGGTTTCTTACTGTTATCCGGTTTACTCGCTTATTTAGCGGAAAGCACGATTTTCGCTTACTTGCATTTCTCGATCGATCGCATCGTACTTCTGACGATGGCATTTATGTTTGTCAGTCTGCACCTGATCTTTAACCTCAATAAAATGTATGATTTTATGTTTCATAAACGATATTTGATTGCAGCTGTTCTGTTTATCTTCATTGTTGTCAACGGTTATCATGGGTCTTCAATAAGTCGTTACAACAATTATATTCAACCTAATTTATATGTGAGTGATTCACAGCCGATTTTTGGTGTAACGAGAAGTGTTCGCAGTGATGAGTGGTTGATCAGCACACCGCTCACACTATCACAAGCATCTGAAACAGTAAACTTCGCAAATGACAATCCATTGTTGATGGCTCGTGACAGTAATGTGAATATGTTTCCGCAACTTCCAACACGCAATATCTCAATTCTTTCAAATCTTTTTATGACTGGATTTTTATTTCTTAATACAGAAATGGGTTTTTCTTTCTATTGGTTTGGTAAATTATTCGTGATGTTTTTGGGGTCATTCGAATTATGCATGCTCCTTACCAAAAAGAATAAACTTTATGCATTAATGGGAGCAATCATGATCACTTTCGCTCCTGCAACGCAATGGTGGTATCCATTATCGATTCTAATGTATGGACAAATTGCGATCGTTGTTCTTGATAATTTTCTTAAGAGTACAAAATGGCAGATGAAGTTGTTCTATTCGTTTTTAATGGCACTGTCAGGCAGCGGTTACATCATGTGTGTCTATCCGGCATGGCAAGTTCCTTTCGGGTATATGTTTTTGGGATTAGTTGTCTGGGTATTCATCGATAACAAGTACAAGTTCGATTACCATGATCTTGGATTTTTGTTTTTATGCATACTAATGATAGTCGGAATTATAGCACCGGCACTCATCAACTCTCTAGATGTCGTCAATGCGACGTTATCAACTATCTATCCGGGAAAGCGGTTTATCACGGGTGGATATGGTTGGTCGCAATTGTTTGACTACTTCAATACAATCTATCTTCCGTTCCGTGATAGCCCTAATTCGTCGGAATTCTCACAATATATCGGACTATTTCCTATTCCGCTTTTGATGGCCGGATGGTTGTCTATTAAAAATTTTAAAAATAAAAAACACGATCCACTGATGATTATTTTGATCGCAACAGCTATTTTTCTTGGTTTCTGGAATGTATTTGAGTTGCCCTCGTTTATTGCGAAAATAACGCTAATGTATATGTCTTTTCCAGAAAGATCAAATATCGTCATTGGGCTAATTTGCATCTACTTAATGGTTCACATAATGGCCGTTTATCAGCAAGACGATAAAACAACACTAACCAAAAAAGCTATATCGGTAATATGTACAGTTGTTATCGTGATTGCCGGACTTCTTTACTCCTATGATATCCTTCCCGGTTATTTAAGTTTGAAAATGGCACTGTTGAGCGGAATCGTTTTAGGATTTCCAATGATGATTTTATTGCAGAACAATCGAAAACTTAATAAATTTATTTCAGTTTACTTGATTTTACTTCTTTTAGGAGTTGGAGCGACTGTGAATCCTGTAAGCAAAGGATTGAGTGTAATTTATGAAAAACCATTCGCTAAAGAAGTCCAAAAGATAGTAAAAGCAGACCCGGATGGACGATGGATCGTTGTCGGAGTTGAAATGTTGATACAAGATTATATGGTGGCTAACGGAGCGAAAGTCATCAATTCAGTCAACTTCTATCCAAATATTGAACTTTGGGATAAAATTGACACTGAGAAAAAATATGCAGATGTTTATAATCGTTATGCAAGAGTTTCTATTGAACTAACAAAAACCCCTACAACGTTTTCGCTACCACATCCTGATGTCTTTGTCATAAATCTAAATAACAACGATATTTGTGTGTTAAAAGTTGATTATATAGCTGTTAAGGATGAGATGACTAATTTCATTACAGATAAGATGAATTTAGTTCAAACTTATAATGAAGATGGGATACGTATATACAAAGTAATCTGTAATTAAAACAACGAAAGTAGGAGGAAAATTCATGTCCATTCTGATCACCGGCGGGGCCGGCTACATTGCCACCCATACGATCATCGAGTTAGTCAAGAAGTTCGACGAGATCATTATCGTCGATAATTTTATCAACAGTAAACCGGAAGCCATCAAACGAACCGAACAGATCACCGGTCAACAGTTCAAGTTCTATGAGGTCGATTTACTCGACCGAAAAGGACTGGAGCAAGTGTTTATCGAGAATAAAATCGACGCAGTCATCCATTTCGCCGGTCTTAAAGCTGTCGGCGAATCGGTGGGAATACCGCTCAGGTATTACCATAACAATCTCACCGGCACTTTGATCTTGTGTGAATTGATGGCTAAGTATAACTGCAAGAAGATCGTGTTCAGTTCATCGGCGACCGTCTACGGTATGAACAATGTGTCACCGTTGACGGAAGAGATGCCGCTGAGTACGACCAGTCCGTACGGCAGTACCAAGATGATGATTGAAACGATCTTAACGGATCTGACGATCGCAGATCCTTCATGGTCGGTCGTATTATTGCGCTATTTCAATCCGATCGGAGCGCATGAATCAGGTCGGATCGGTGAAGATCCTAACGGCATTCCCAATAATCTGATGCCGTTTATTACCCAAGTAGCCGTCGGTAAGCGTAAACAACTGTCGATCTTCGGGAATGATTATGAAACACATGACGGAACCGGCGTACGCGACTATATCCATGTCGTCGATTTAGCTATCGGACACGTCAAAGCACTCGGTAAAGCACTGGATTCGACCGGTACGCATATCTATAACCTGGGAACCGGGATCGGGTACAGTGTATTGGATGTTGTCAATGCGTTCATGAAAGCCAACAACGTTGTGATCCCTTACGTGATCGCACCGCGTCGTCCCGGTGATATCGCGACCTGTTACGCGGATGCCGGAAAAGCATTGAGCGAACTTGATTGGAAAGCAGAGAAGAGTTTGGAAGATATGTGTCGTGATTCGTGGAGATGGCAAAGCCAAAATCCGGACGGATATCGATAAGAACCGAAAGATGAATGAACTTCATCTTTTTTTATGCGTAAATTCTTAACTGAATTCAACCGATGAGTAAGTAACGGGTAATAAATTTAGGGAAAAATGATAGCTACTAGAGAAAATCTAAGTACAAGTGGGTATTGAAAATGGACACATATAGCTAATAATGTATGAATTAAAAGGATAATTGGTTGAAGTTCACCATATTTTGGTTCGACATGAATACAAATGAGTAAAATAAATACTAAATGTATAGACATTTAAATCCTGCTATGCTAATCTATAAACGTAAACTAGAAATCAAGTGAGATTCAATAATGAGGAAAGGAATTATGGCGGCTTATCAATGTTGTCATAAGTAAATTTTATGAAAAAAATACTTCTTTGTACACATGGAGAATTTGCAATTGGAATTAAAAATTCGGTCGATGTAATTGTTGGATCATCTGAAAATGTTTACACATTATGTGTTAGCATGGAAGATTCGATTGATACAGTTAAAGAGAAAATCGAAAAATTTACAAACGGGTTTGAGGCTTGTGATGAGAAAATTATCATGACTGATATTCCCGGCGGTAGTACAACCCAAGCTTCGTTCTATTTTATTAGCAATGAAAAGAACGTGCATGTCGTTACAGGGTTGAACTTAGGTTTACTATTGGAAATACTTCTGAGCCAAGAAGAGAATATTCAAGAGTTGATCAGAAATTCGATTTCATTAGGCAAAGACACTATGCAGTATTTGAATGATGCATTTGTGTTTTAAATAAAAAGAAAGGAGGAGAGGTTATGATAAAACTGTTAAGAGTAGATGATCGGCTTATTCATGGACAAGTTGCAATGGTATGGACGTCTTATTTGCAAGCAAATACATTAGTTATTGCGAATGAGAAGGCATCAAAAGATCCAATTACCAAAATGGCACTCAGCCTGGCTAAGCCTCCCGGAGTCGACCTGGAATTTTTAAGTATTCAAGGTACTATTGAATATTTGAAAGATGCTACTCATGCAAACAGAAAAATTTTCGTTGTCGTTGAGAGCACAAGTGATGCAAGAGTTCTCTGTGAAAATGTTGAAGAAATCAAAAAAGTTGTATTAGGCGGAATTAGAAAAGCGGCAAATAAACACCTGATTGATCGCCAAGTTTTCTTGGATGAATTAGATCTGGAAAATTGGCGGAAGATTGCTGCTGTCGGGAAAGACATTACAGTACAAGTAGTTCCCTCTGAAAGGACAATTACTTTATCTGAAGCAGAGAATATTTTTAAAAAAGGGAGATAAACCAGGAGGAATAAAATGATTTATGTTCAAGCATTTCTGTTAGCTTTGCTAGCAGGCTTCGCGCAGTGGGATAGTAGAATGGGTGGTCAAAATATGTTAGATCGTCCAATCGTCACCGGCCCAATCGTAGGGTTGATTTTAGGAGACGTAACGACCGGAATAATTATGGGTGGAACACTAGAGTTAGTTTGGATGGGAATCGTCAACATCGGCGGTGCAACACCTCCGGATACGGTTACCGGGGGAATTTTGGGAACTGCGTTTGCGATATTGTCAGGACTGGATACAGCAACTGCTGTTGCTGTCGCATTACCAATTGCAATCCTTGCTCAATCACTTGGAATTTTCGCAAGAATTATTAATGCCACTTTCAACCATAGAGCTGATTCTTATGCTGAAAATGGTGATTGGAAAGGGATCGAGAAGATATTGTGGGCAGGAGCTGCCGTATTCTTCATCTTCTCATTTGTGCCGGTATTTCTGGGAGTAGCGTTCGGATCTGATTTCGTAGCCGGTATTGTTGCTGTTGTTCCGGTAAAAATCTTGGCTGGTTTCAAAGTCGCGTCAGGGTTATTGCCTGCGTTAGGTATGGCTCTGCTTATGAGATTCATCTATGAAAATAGTACAGCGGCTTATTTGTTCTTAGGATTCGCGCTTGCCGCATTTCTAAATGTAAGTTTAATCGGAGTATCCATCTTTGGTGCCATAGCAGCAACACTTTATTATCAACTAGAGATGAAGAAATAGGAGAACAACAGTGGAAAAAACAATTGAAAGAAAAGATTTGATGAAGGTTTTTGTAAGATCATTAGCTTTGCAGGGTTGTTTCAATTATGAACGTATGCAAGCCATCGGATATTGCTATGCTATGATTCCGGTTCTGCGCAAATTATATCCTGGTAAAGAAGAGATGGCAGAAGCACTGAAAAGACATCTCGGATTCTTCAATACTTCCCCGCAGTTAGTATCATTCGTTTATGGTACGACCATTGCTATGGAAGAAAAAAATGCTAATGTTGAAGATTTTGATACCGATTCGATAAATTCGATCAAGGCAGCCTTGATGGGTCCCCTGGCTGGTATCGGTGATTCGTTTTTCTGGGGAACATTCAGAATTATCGGTGCCGGTATTGGTGCATCACTTGCTGTTCAAGGCAATATATTAGGTGCTATATTGTTTATTCTGATCTACAATATTCCGCATTATTTATTAAGATATAATGGTTTGTTTATCGGTTACAAGAGTGGTGTCAATTTCCTGCAAACGGCATTCAACACCGGCGCCATCGAGAAACTGACTGGTGCTGCAAAAGTTATGGGCGCAGTCGTCGTGGGAGCTCTTATTTCTTCTATGGTTACAGTAAATACACCTTTGATTTTGAAATTCAGCGGTAGTATTATTGAGGTTCAAAAGGTTATCGATGGTATTATGCCAAAAATGCTTCCGTTAGGTCTTACATTCTTACTCTTCGCATTGATTAAAAAGGGATACAAGACAACCACTCTCATGATAGTCTTGTTAGTTGTTTGTATTGCCGGAGTTTACTTAGGAATATTGTAATAAATGCCGACAATCCTGTCTTACATAAATGAGAGTGAAAAATATTGTTTAGAAATTGTTAAGGAAAGAAAAAGAATAACGGAAAAGTTTGTAAATTTTATCAAATCAGAGAATATTAAAGAGATTATTTTGATTGGTTCCGGAACATCATGCCACGCATCGATGATCGTAAAACCATTTATTGAAGATCTTTGTAAAGTTAATGTCACCGCTATGTTTCCGATGGTATTTATGGATCAAGTCAAAAGTTTCAGACCCGGTACATTGGTCATCGGCATATCACAAAGCGGAACAAGCAGTTCAACAATTCAAGCATTGAACTATGCGAAGAAAAATCATATCAAGACTGTTTCACTGTCTTCAGAGTTCCAAAGTGACATTACTCTCATCAGCGACACGAATGTTCTGATCATGTGCGGCAATGAAAAAGCCGTCGCAAAAACAAAGGGATATCATGCAACGATTGTGACTTTGTATATTTGTGCATTAGAATGGTCGTTATCATTAGGTTTAATCGAAACCGAATTATACAATGAATATCTTGAAAGATTGACGAATGTAATAAAAAATTTCCCAACTGTCATTAATCAATCTGAAATCTGGTATAATGCTATAAAAGATGACTTAATTGATGCGAAAAGTTTTATGGTTATTGGAGCTGAGCATCAATTGGGGAATGTAATGGAAGCAGCATTGAAACTCGTTGAAACAGTCAGAATTCCGGGTGCGGGCTATGAGTTGGAAGAATTTATGCACGGTATCTATAATGCAATTTCTTCAGACACTTACATATTCTACTTTGCCCAACCTAGTAAGTATTTAGATCGATTGATCAAACTTAAAAACTATTTAGCGAGAAAGACATCTCATCAATATTCGATTATTCAGTCAAGTTCTGCTTTCAAAACGAACAACGATTGTTCAGTCGATTTTGTCGGAGACAGTTATTTTTCCGGATTAGAATACATCATACCTTTCCAAATATTATGTCACTATTTACCGGAAAAATTTGGAATTGATCCATTTATTTCTGGAGATCCGATGTTTCATTCAATCATGCAGAGTAAAATTGTTTAAGTGATATCCATCGCGGAATTTTCCGTGATGGATATTCTAAATTTGGAGGTAAAAAAGTGGCGAACAATGATAAGACTCCCCTATATCAGCAAATTGAAGATTTCGTAATGGCCCAAATCGAAAAGGGTGCATACAAAGAAGGGGATTCAATACCGACCGAAAAAGAGTTTTGTTTGCTCTTCAATGCTAGCCGCGCAACAGTGAATAAAGCATTATTCAAATTAGCTTACAATGGAATCATCTACAGAACTCCCGGTCGTGGTAGTTTTGTTCGAATGCACTCGGTCGAAACGCAGATGAAAAAGTTAATGAGTTTCTCAGAACAAATGAATATTCTTAATCTTCCAGCTTCGACAAATGTGATTGGTTTTTCGCAAGTTATTGCCAGCAGAGTTCCAATTATAAAAGAGGTGTTTGATTTAACCAATGATGAATTTATCCATAAAATTGAGCGCGTTCGTTTCGTCAACGGCGAACCTATCGGTGTTGAATGTATTTACCTTTCGCCCAAAATCATCGAAACGATCGGCATGGCTCAAGTCCAAGGTTCATTATATAAATATCTTGAAGAAACACTCAAATTGAAGATAGGTTCCTCAAATTATACAATAAAAGCGATTGAGGTACCTGATGATATTCGTCCTCTTTTTCCTTGTGAAGTAAATGTGCCAATTTTAAAATACAGGCAGATTTCGTTTCTTATGGATGGAAGAGCTTTTGAATACAACGAAATTTACTACCTCGGTGACAAATATGAATATACCGGCGAAAATTTCAGATAAAATAAGGAAAAAATAAATGAAAAAAAATGATCAAACAGAAAAGTCAGTAATGATCAATAATTATAAAAAATATGGAAATATCAGTGTCAGTGAAAATGATGCAACGAAAATAATGTTTTACAAATATAGACTAATCTACGCTTTTTCATTTTTTATTGTTTTCTACTTTATTGCTAAACTTGACATTATTTTGTCTTTTTTAGTTTTTGTTGGGTTAGCAATAATGATTGAATTAGCTTATCAGAGATTTAATAAGAATCTGCAATATCAAATTGTTGCAGATTACAAAGGTAGTGATGAAGTAGCACCTAGAAAAAACATCACTACCATAAGGGCCATTGTCTATAGCTTTTTAGGCATCGCAATAATTACAATCTCGGTTTATCAAAATGGATTTTCATTTCAAATCAATGAAATTGTAATGATATTTATCGGTATTATGGCACTCTATCAAGGTTATAATGCTTATATTGTAGGACAAAAAGAGAAAAAAAAGGGTAGAAAAGTATGAAGAGTCGCGGAGTAGCACTCGGTACCCGAGGAATGGTCGCATCAGCCAATACACTGGTATCTTCGACAGGACTTCAAATTCTGCGCAACGGAGGAAATGCGATGGATGCCGCTATAGCAATGGCGTTAACATCCTCAGTTGTTTTACCGGATATGTGCGGATTGGGAGGAGATGCTTTTTTTCTATATTATGATGCAAAAAATAAAAAAGTTTTCTCGCTAAACGGCAGTGGGCCGGCAGGTAAAAATTATTCACAAGAATACTATAAAAATAAGAAATTGAGTAAAATTCCTGAAACAGGAATCGATTCGATCTCAATTCCTGGTGCAGTTAGTGTTTTCTTTGAAGGGTTAAAACGTTTTGGGACATTTTCATTTGAAAAATGTTGCCAAGACGCAATATTTTTAGCAGAGAATGGGTATCCTTGCAGTGAGAAAACCAGCAGTTACATTTCAAAAAAAATTGATTTAATAAAAATCGATGAAGCATTAAGCAAAATGTTGCTGGATAATCAGAATCATGCAAAAAAGCCATTTGATCTTATATATAACAAACCATTAGCCCGCACATTTAACTACCTAAGCGAAAACGGTGAAACAGGATTTTATAATCACTTAGCACCTAAATTTGTGACATATTTAAATAACAGAGGAGCTGCCTTTGAGACTTCTGATTTTTCAGATTACCATTGTACTGAAGAAGTACCACTCAACATCAATTATCGAAACAAACTCATATATCAGTTAGCCCCGGTGAGTCAAGGAATCATTCATCTTGAAATTTTGAATATTCTAAATCAAACGGATATAAGTAAAATGGAGCGAAACAAAGCTGAATTGATACATTTGATGGTTGAAGCTAAGAAAATAGCCTTTGAAGATCGAATCAACTATTTCGGAGATCCGAAGTTTGTAAAGAATCCAATTACCGAATTGTTAAGCAGTGAGTATGGTAAAAAAGTATACGATTCAATTGACCTTAAAAAATCGTCGATAATAAAAAACAATCTATACGATCATGAAAGTGGCCATACAACTTCGATGGTGGTTGTTGATTCGAACGGTAACGCTTGTTCATTTATACATAGTATCAGCGATGTCTTTGGATCGGGAATCATGGAACCGGAAACAGGCGTCATTTTCAATAATCGATTAGGTACTGGTTTCAATTTGATGGAAGGTCATCCGAATTGTGTGGCACCCGGCAAGAAAACGATGCATACATTAAATACTTATTTAATTACTGATTTGGATAATAACTGTATCTATGTGGGCAATACGCCCGGTGGTGATAATCAACCGCAATGGAATACGCAAACGGTTGTCAATTTGATTGATTTTGGATTGGATATTCAAGAAGCAATTGAAGAACCAAGATGGTTTGATGCTCAATCTACAAACCCGTTCAGTAAGACGGTGGAAAATATTCTTACATTAGAAAGTAAAATAGATGAAGAGGTAGTAAAAGAACTTGCGGAAAAAGGTCACCAAGTTTTGGTGATCGATCAATGCGGAGGAGCAAGTCAACTCATCCAAATCAAAGGGAAAGGTCATTACTTGGGAGCCTCTGATCCGCGGGCCAATGGCTGTGCTATTGGTTATTGAATAATAGGGTACTGAACTGACTTCAGTATCTTTTTTTTGTTTACGTGACTCTTTTTTCGAAATCGAAGTAACTTGACAAAATTTATAAGTCTAGTGAAAAATACTCAGGAGTAAGAGTTACGCTTTCAGTTAACTTTCAAATAACTTAGGTTGAAAACATTCTCTCAAGTAATTTTTGAACGTCAGGATACTCCTTCAAATGTATTTACAGATCTGATAAGGCTACAATCCTTGACTTTGGTCAGGATAAAATGTACTATATGAGTATATTCAAATATACAAATATAAAGGAGAACATCCAAATGTTGACAGATCTATTTAAAGCCTTGTCCGATGAAAACAGATTAAGAATATTGAATTTGTTGTTCTGCAAAGAAATGTGTGTTTGCGAACTTGAAGGAATTTTGTCGATGACACAGTCCAATGTATCAAGACATTTGATCAAACTGAAAAATGCCGATATCGTGGTTTCCAAAAAATCATCGCAATGGGCTTATTATGAGATGAGCAGTGAGTTTATTGGCGCGAATTGTTTGTTGATCGAAGATCTAAAACTGAAGTTCGGCGCGAATAAACAGATGCTGGCGGACATTCAGAAATTGACGACGCTTCAAAGTCAACAAGCGCTCTGCGGTGAAGTTTCACGAGTAAGAACGATATAACTCGCCTATTTTTTTACCTTAAATATGAATGTATTCAATTATAAGCATACTAACTTAAAGAAGTATCGTAAACCTCAGTGACAGTGTAAAAATGCGATGCTAAGGGAGAAAAAAATGAAAAAAATACAATTATTTGAACCGGCGATGTGTTGTTCGACGGGCCTGTGCGGTGTTGGTGTAGATACAGAACTTTTGCGCGTAACAACGGTCTTGAAGACACTTGCTGAAAATGGGATCGTTGTCGATCGGTTTAATCTGTCAACTTCACCGATGGAATTTGTGACCAACAACGAAGTTCACCAGTTACTCTACAAAGAAGGCATTTCTAAATTACCGTTGGCTCTCGTCGACGGAGAGATCGTCGTCACCGGCCGATATCCGTCGAATGAAGAATTTACGAAGTTGTTGGAGATTCCGATAACGATGCTAAAGAAGAATTCGGAACCATTGAAATTACGTGTGGTTCGATAAAAAGGAGAAATAAAATGACAGATAAAATCAAAGTAGAAGTATTTGGAATCAAAGATCAACCGGCTGGTGCCGGATGCAATTGCGGTGGGACATGCGGACCGACTAAAACGATGAAAGAAATGTATGATGAGTTTGTTGAGTATCTGTCAAAAACAGAAATCAACGATAAAGTTGAAATCAACTTTACCGATATTCTGCTTGATTGTAAGGATGAAATCACACTTGTTACGAATGCCATGAAACTCGGCTATAAATTACCATTAACTTCGGTGAATGGTAAATTACGGTTTTACGGTGGAATTTCGAATGAATTGATGGTTAGGGAAATATCAAAAATTGCATAAGATCTAATCAAGCAGGGAATGATGAAAGAAGGTTAAACATGTTTGAACTATTTAATGTCGAAAAACTGAATCTTACTAAATATCTGTTTTTTACAGGTAAAGGCGGTGTCGGTAAAACATCAGCCGCTTGTGCAACAGCTGTTACCTTAGCCGATCAAGGGAAGAAAGTCTTTTTGGTCAGTACCGATCCGGCGTCCAATTTACAAGATGTTTTCAATACTACCTTAACGAATCAAGGGGTAGAAATCAGCGAAGTTCCAAACTTAGTAGTAGCGAATCTGGATCCGATCCAATCCGCAGCCGAGTATCGCGAGAGTGTCATAGCTCCCTATCGCGGGATGTTGCCGGACTCAGTGCTGACGAACATGGAAGAACAACTGTCCGGTTCGTGTACAGTAGAAATAGCGGCTTTCAATGAGTTTTCGAATTATATGACGGATGAACAAGCCCAGAAAAAATATGATTATATTATCTTCGATACAGCACCGACAGGACATACATTGCGGATGTTGCAGTTACCGTCCGCTTGGAGCAATTTCATCAGTGAAAGTACGCACGGTGCTTCGTGTTTAGGTCAATTATCCGGCTTGGAAGATAAGAAAGAGATCTATAAACAAGCTGTTTCAACGCTTGCCGACGGTAAACTCACAACCTTGATACTTGTCTCAAGAGCGGAAGAAACACCGCTTAAAGAAGCTGCCAGAGCTTCTGAAGAGTTATCTGAATTGGGTGTCGACAATCAAGTATTGATTATCAACGGGATGCTACAAACACATGACGATAATGTATCCAAAGCGATTTATCTAAAACAACAAGAGGCATTGAATGATATGCCGGAAAGACTCGTAAAAGTTCCGACCTACAGTATACCGTTGCGTGCTTACAATATCACCGGGATGGACAACGTACGATCCTTGCTGGTCAAAGATAACTTTGTCGGCGCCAAAAGAGTACTGGATCCAACTCACGATTATTCACTGAACACAGTGATCGACGACCTCTATAACAGTAATAAAAAAGTGATCTTCACAATGGGTAAAGGCGGTGTCGGAAAAACAACGATCGCCGCAACGATTGCGCTCGGATTTGCTGCCCGAGGGAAGAAAGTTCATTTAACAACGACCGATCCAGCGGCTCATCTTCAATTCCTGATCGAAGAAAGTTCGGGTATAACCATCAGTCATATCGATGAGAAACGCGAACTCCGGAAGTATCAGGTAGAGGTGTTGGCGAAAGCCAAAGAAACGATGGCTGAAAGTGATATTGCGTATATCGAAGAAGATCTGAAATCACCGTGTACACAAGAGATCGCGGTATTCCGAGCGTTTGCGGAAATCGTTGAAAACGCCGAAGATCAAGTCGTTGTGATCGATACAGCACCGACCGGCCATACATTATTGTTGCTGGATTCAACTCAAAGTTATCATAAAGAAATAGAACGTTCGCAAGGGGATATCCCGGAATCCGTTAAACGACTGTTACCGCGTCTTCGCAATCCCAAAGAAACCGAAGTACTGATCATTACGCTGGCCGAAACGACACCTGTATATGAAGCGATCCGATTGGAAGAAGATCTGGTCCGAGCCGGTATTGCGACGAAATGGTGGATCATCAATTCTTCGTTATATGCGTCGAAAACTACGAATCGAATTTTACAATCGAAAGCGAACAGCGAAATTGAATGGATCAATCGTGTAAATAAACAATCAAAAGGAAATTTCGCACTGATAAAATGGAGTGAAGAAGAATTGAAAGGCAAAAATCTGTTAAATTTGTTGAGTGCGTAACAGAAGTGCTCAAAATTGCGCATTCGATTAAAACAGTAATATCGATCCTAGTTGCGAAATAGTAAAATCAGACATAAAAAGCAGCACTGAGTCAAAAATTCAGTGCTGCTTTTTTCAGAAATTCAAGTGTCTAACTCAGATGATATCTTCAATCACGTAAAGTGTTTTTGTATCCGTAAAATAGATCAAATAGATCGTCGAGATGAAAGCTCTATCCTTTTTTGTGTAATACAGATAGTTTCGTTGGAAATCAGGAAGATTCGCTTCGGGAACTCCGATTGTCTCAAGAACTTTCAGAATTTCGATTTCCACCGGAGGATAGCGGCCGCTTTTCCACTCGAGCGACTTGATGATCTTAGTACTTTCATGATACGTAAACACATGATACCTTACACCGTCACCGAACCAACTATCGCCGCTGTTATCGATTGAAAATAGTTGTTTGGTTGGAACCGGTAAGCTGATTGACCAATTCATCTTGATCGTTGTTGTGTAGTGGCGATCCAGGACAGCGAAAATAAATACACCTATGATTATGATAACTAAGAAAGCTTTAATTGCGAATATTGTTGATTTTTTCATCGTTTCCTCTTTATATGTGTTGATAAGCTTCAACTCTATAGATAAACAAAATCAAAATAATCATCCGTAACTATTTGCGTTATTATAATTATACACTGATTTCGATATTGGGTTTCCGCAAGATTTCTTACTTACCTTTCGAAAAGGTAAAAAAAACACTTACTGAGTGAACCCGAGTTGAACTGAGGGACAGTAATAATATCAGTACTCGCAAAATCATGGAAATATTTTGATATTTTCATGGAAAGATACAATGTGAGATGAACACAAAAATAGTCAAGGAGTCAGTTTGGATCGATTCGCGTTTTGAAAATCCCCCTGTATAGTGGTATAATTAAAGGGAAATTTGATAACTAAAAAGGGGGATTTCACATGTTTGAAAATAAAACATTACTTATAACGGGTGGGACCGGTTCATTTGGCAATGCGGTGATGAAACGTTTTCTGAATACTGACATCAAAGAGATCCGAATTTTCTCACGTGATGAGAAAAAACAGGAAGATATGCGAATCCTTTATAAGAATGATAAACTGAAATTTTACATCGGTGATGTGCGGGACTTGGCCAGTATCAAGAATGCGATGCACGGAGTCGATTATATCTTCCATGCGGCAGCACTGAAACAAGTGCCTTCCTGTGAGTTCTTTCCGTTAGAAGCAGTCAAGACCAATGTGTTGGGTACCGATAATGTATTGACGGCAGCGATTGAAAATAAAGTCAAGAAAGTCATCTGTCTTTCGACTGATAAAGCAGCGTATCCGATCAATGCGATGGGGATCTCCAAAGCGATGATGGAAAAAGTGTTTGTGGCGAAGTCGAAAACGATCAGTGAAACCGAAACTATGATCTGCGGAACCCGTTACGGTAATGTAATGGCCAGTCGTGGTTCGGTGATTCCGTTATTTATCAATCAAATTAAAACGAATGTTCCGTTGACGATCACCAATCCGGATATGACGCGGTTCTTGATGAGTTTGGATGAAGCGGTGGAATTGGTGTTGTTTGCGTTTGAGAACGGTCATGCGGGCGATATCATGGTTCAGAAGAGTCCGGCTTCAACCGTCGGTGATTTGGCGCAAGCCCTGAAAGAATTGTTTCATTCGAATTTACCGATCAAGATCATCGGGACGCGCCACGGTGAGAAACTCTATGAAACTCTCTTGACCAAGGAAGAATACTTGGTTGCGAAAGACATGGGCGGTTTCTATTGTGTACCGGCCGATAAGCGTGATTTGAATTACGATAAATACTTCGTTGAAGGGGATGTCGAACTTTCCCAAGAAGAAGAATATACCAGTCATAATACCGTACGATTGAACGTTGATGAAATCAAAACCAAATTAATGGAACTGGAGTATGTGCGCGAAGAGTTGAAAGGCTGGGCCGGCAAGTGAAGTGTTTAGTTACAGGAGCGAACGGGTTTGTCGGCAGAAATCTGATTGCCCACTTACAGACAATGAAAATCCATGAGATCTATGAAGTCGATTTGGATACTTCGGCAACACAATTGGATCACTATACGCGCGACTGTGAGTTTGTGTTTCACTTGGCAGGAGTGAATCGTCCGGAGGATCCGGCGGAATTCATGAGCGGAAACTTCGGATTTACAAGTACGCTCTTGGAACTGTTGGAGAAACATCACAATACGTCACCGGTACTGATCACGTCGTCGATCCAAGCCGAACTGAATAATCCCTACGGTATCAGTAAAAAGGCCGGAGAAGACCTGTTATTCGCTTATGGTAAGAAACATGGATCGACTGTTTATGTTTATCGTTTGGCTAATCTCTTCGGGAAGTGGAGCCGTCCGAACTATAATTCGGTCGTCGCTACGTTCTGTTACAACATATCTCATGATCTGCTGATTTCGATCAGTGACCGTGATTATACCTTGGAACTTTGCCACATCGATGATGTGGTGCGTGAATTCGTCAATGCGATAAGCGGTGTTACCAACAAGAAAAACGAATTTTGCATCATTCCGACAACAAGCGTTATTTCACTGGGAGAACTGGCGGATAAGCTCATCGCTTTCCGAGCGACCCGTGATAATTTATATCTGCCGGTATTGAACACTGATTTCGATCGCGCTTTATACGGTACGTATCTTTCTTACTTGGATACCGAGAATTTCGCTTATGACCTGAAAAAAAATACCGATAACCGCGGATGGTTGGCGGAGTTCATCAAATCCCCGACCCTGGGACAAGTGTTTGTCTCAAAAACCAAGTCCGGAATTACGCGCGGTAACCATTGGCATCATACCAAAGCCGAAAAGTTCTTGGTGATCCAAGGGGATGCGGTGATCCGTTTCCGCCACATCTTCTCAAAACAAGTGATCACGTATATCGTCAACGGAGATCGACCGCGCGTGTTGGACATCCCGACCGGCTATACCCATAGCATCACCAATACCGGTGAGGGTGAACTAATCACGTTGTTCTGGTCAACGGAAGTGTTTGATCCGGCGAAGCCGGATACCTATTCTGCGGAGGTAACGAAAGATGAGTAAATTAAAAGTAATGACCATCGTCGGAACACGGCCGGAGATCATTCGTCTCTCGGCTGTGATCAAGAAACTTGACCATTCTGACGCCATTGAGCACCTGCTTGTCCATACGGGGCAGAATTATGATTATGAACTGAATGAAGTTTTCTTTAATGACTTCGAACTGAAGAAACCGGATTACTTTCTGAATGCGGCCAACGGAACAGCGATCGAGACGATCGGGAATATCCTGATCGGAATCGATAAGGTGCTGGATGAAGTGAAACCGGATGCGGTCTTGATCTTGGGCGATACCAACTCGTGTTTATGCGCTATTGCGGCCAAACGCAGACATATCCCGATCTTCCATATGGAAGCCGGCAATCGTTGTTTTGACCAACGGGTTCCGGAAGAAACCAACCGTAAGATCGTTGACCACATTTCGGACATCAACATGACCTACAGCGATATCGCACGCGAATACCTTTTGCGTGAAGGATTACCGGCCGATTGTATCATCAAAACCGGCAGTCCGATGTTTGAAGTGTTGACCGATAAACTTGAACAGATCAAAAAATCGGATATCGTTACCCGACTCAACTTAATTGAAAAAGGCTATTTCTTAGTCTCCGCGCATCGCGAGGAGAACATCAATTCAGAACAGAACTTTTTGGATCTGGTCGATTCGTTGAATTTGATTGCGGAAACCTATCAGTTACCAATCATTGTTTCAACGCATCCAAGAACTCGCAAAATGATCGAAGAAAAAGCGATCCAGTTCAATCCGTTGATCACCCTCATGAAACCATTGGGATTCATTGATTACGTCAAACTGCAGATGTCGGCAAATGTGGTCCTCAGCGACAGCGGGACCATCAGTGAAGAAACGTCCATCTTGGGTCTTCGTTCGCTTAATATCCGTCAAGCACATGAACGTCCGGAAGCGATGGAGGAAGCTACCGTCATGATGGTCGGCTTACATTCGGACCGCATCCTACAAGGATTAGCGATCCTAAATCAACAGTCACCGAGTGATTTCAGACAGGTAGCTGACTACAGTATGCCCAACGTCTCCGACAAGGTACTGCGCATCATTCTCTCCTATACCGACTATGTAAATCGTGTCGTCTGGCGCAAAGACGAGACAACGAAATAACAGTTATTTAACAAATTTTCGATAGGACCCTGAGCAGTAAACAGGGTCCTTTTTCATTTGACAATCAAACAAAGCAGGTGTACATTTAAGACGTAAAAAGACCGGCACAAGGACAAATCGAAAAATTCATTAATAGTAAAAAAGTGCTGTTTCTCACAATGAGAAGCAGTTCTTTCCACATACAAAAACAACACTCATCGTATGCATATAAAAAATTATTTATAATTGAATAAAAAATATTTAGGGATTACTGAATATTCAGCGTAACAGAAGTGAAAAGCCCAAAGTAAGTATAACCAAAGTTCAATAATAAGACGAATGAGTTAGAGTTCTGACATACCGATAATTGGAATAAAAAAGCAGAAGATAGGGGAATATTGTAAACTCATGGTGTGCAAAAAAATCAAATAAAACACACGCACAGTCAACAAAACGGTAAGTTTTTGGAAACATGATCATAGATCAAAAATGACGGATAAAATCATAAAATCCATCTTAATTCTGTAAATTTCGAACATATCAAACAAAACAAGCCAGTATCGTCTTAAATAGTCGAATAAAGGTGTATTTAAAAATAGCAACCGGATTGGAGAAAGAAATATTAAATGGGTGTAAAAATGGACAGACAAATGCGAAGTATATAAAATGCGGAAAACGGTCCGAATTAACCCCCATAGTATGTTTATTTATTGGAATAAGAAGTTAGAATTAAAAACAGTGAACAGTTACAAGGGATAAGTAATTGGAAAACAGAAATTAACTTTACGGGGGTAGAGGAAATGTCAACAAATGAGTACGAGGAACAATACTATATTAATGAAATTCCTGCTGAGCAATCATTACGAACTAAAACGAAATGTCCCTACGTTATTTTCAAAAGATTTTTCGATTTTGTTCTTGCATTACTGCTAATCGTTCCATGCACAATCGTCGTGTTCATTTTTGGGTTATTGGTGAAACTTGAATCAGATGGCCCAATGCTTTACAGTCAAAAAAGAGTCGGGAAAAATGGTAGGTACTTTACAATATATAAATTGAGATCTATGTATGAAAATGCAGATATACTAGGTCCATTATATACAGCTGAAAAAGATAATCGAATCACCAGAGTTGGCAAGATCATTCGGTATTTCCGTATTGATGAACTTCCTCAGTTGCGAAATATTCTATGCGGTGAGATGAGTTTTATCGGTCCGCGTCCACTGACCGGTTATGAATATGATATTTCAGATGAGGACTTCAATCAAAGATTATTAGTCCTTCCCGGTATTTCCGGTCTGGCTCAAGTCAGTGGCGGAAATAATCACACAAATAAACAGAAACTTGAATGTGACTTGAATTACATAAGACACCTTGGTCTAAAATTAGATTTTAAAATATTGTGTAAAACAATCATAGTTATATTCTCAGGAAACGGAGCAAGGTAGGCTAAGGTCTACTTTTTCGTTATATGGTCAATCTGTTTTGTAAAATTTAACTTTAGAAAAAATCTCATTAAGGAGAATACTATGAAAGTAATTTGGATGTTTAATCATGATGCTTGTATGCCTGACACTGGTCCATTGTTAAGACACTATTACTTTTCTAAAGGACTAACTAGTAAAGGGTTTAAGACAACAGTGTTTGCTTCAAATCAGATTCACTTTAATGATGTCATTGTTGATACTAAAGGAAAGAAATTCATAGTTAAGTTCTATAATGATTTACCTTTTGTTTATATAAAAACAAGGAAATATAAGGGAAATGGAATTTCAAGAGTCTTAAACATGATTTCATATTTTATTAATCTATTTCCAGCAACTAAAGATTATGAAAAATTAACTTCAAAACCAGATGTGATTATTGGATCTAGCGTTCATCCACTTTCCTGTGTAGCAGCTATTTTGATTGCTAGACGCTACAAAGTGCCAAATATTGTTGAGATTAGAGATTTATGGCCAGAAGCATTGTTCTCATTTGGAAAAGTGAAAGAACAAAGTATCTTAGGTAAATCCTTACTTTGTGGTGAAAGATGGATTTATGAAAATGCGAACGCTATTATATTTACGAAAGAAGGGGATATTGACCACATTAAAGAAATGAAATGGGACGTTGATCAAGGAGGGAATATTGATTTAAAAAAGTGCTTCTATATAAATAATGGTGTTGATTTAGATGAATTTTCATTAAATGGGAAAAATACTCAAATTAGTGATAAAGATTTAACTGATGAGTCGTTTAAAATAATTTATACAGGTACGATTAGACCGGTGAATAATTTAGATAAAGTGTTAGATGCCGCAAAGATATTGAAAGTAGATTCCGATATAAAATTTCTTATATATGGTTATGGTAACGAATTAGAACGATTAAGTAAAAGAGTGGTAGATGAAAATCTCACCAATGTAAAGTTTAAAGGATATGTTGATAAACGGAATGTTCCTTATATATTAAGCAAAGCATCTGCTAATTTATTGAATTATTCACAGTCAAAATACAACTGGTCGAGAGGAAATAGTTCGAATAAACTTTTCGAATATATGGCAAGCGGAAAGCCAATAATCTCAACAATAAAAATGGGATATAGTATTATCGATAAATATCAATGTGGCTTCACTTTATCTGAGGATACTTCAGAAGAACTAGCAAGAGTTGTACTAAAAGTCAAAAATTTGGACAGAGAGAATTATGAAGAGATTTGTAAAAATGCGCAAAATGGTGCGTCATTTTTCGATTTTAAAGTATTAACTGATAAGCTTTACAATGTACTAATACTATTGATGAAATAAGATTTCGGGATCGAAATCCAAAAAAGTAAAGTTTAGTATGAAAGGAGAAATATAAATGAAAATGAATTCGATTATTGCTGAAAATGGTATAGAATGGGTATTTAATAGATCATTGTATTCAATAAAACTCAGAGTAATGAGAAATATTCCGTTATCTGAAAAACTATTTGAAAGAGATGCCAATGTTAGTAAAATTGACATTTTTAATTTTAATACAAAAAAAATCAGACAGTTTTTATTAGACCTTGAACCTGACAAGAAAAGTAAAATTATCAGTACTGCTGATAAAGCAATCAATGGGACAATAAATGCGTTTTCTTCTATAGAACTAGAATATGGAAATCCTATAAATTGGCACTATAATCCAATCACAAAAAAAGAATGCAACAAAAAGTTGAAATGGTTCTCAATACCTGATTTTGATATCGAAATTGGGGATATTAAAGTAATTTGGGAAGTATCAAGATTTACACATTTTCTTTATTTTGCAAGGGCTTATATAATTACTGAAGATCCAAAGTATTATCTAGCTTTTTCAACACAACTAGACAACTGGTTAACCGAAAATCCATATTCATATGGAGCTAATTACAAGTGTGGACAAGAATGTACATTAAGAATGATAAATGCACTTATGGTTTATGAAATATTTAATGAATTGGGGATGGCAAAAGTAAAGGACAGAGATAATATCTCTGAACTAATACGAGTATGCTATAAGAAAATTCAGTCAAATTTCTTTTATGCGCATAAATGTATAAGGAATAATCATACATTTACTGAAATATGTGGGTTAATTATTGGTTCTTATTGTTGCCAAGAAGTAGATAAAACGAGAAAAGCATATAAATTATTAGATGATGCGATAAAAACACAATTTTTAGATGATGGTGGATATACACAATATTCATTCAACTATCAGAGATTTACACTTCAAATAATTGAATATGTTTTGAAAATTAGCAACAAAACTGGATTTAATATAAAAGAAACTGAAAAAATCAAAAGAAGTGCTTTTATGCTTTATCAAGTTCAATCTGAAAATGGAAGCCTCCCAAATTATGGATCGAATGATGGCGCACTAATATTTCCAGTAACGTCATGTGATTACGGAAACTTTAAACCCATTATTGGATCAATAATCTCGCTATTAGATAACAAGAGTATTTATGAACCAGGTGGATATGATGAAGAAAAAATATGGTTTGACAATGATTTGAATAAATCAAATGTTTTAATTGAAAGGAAATCGTATCAGTTCGAAAAGTCAGGCTTTTATACATTGAGACAAAAGGATAGTTTCATCATGATAAATTTACAGAATTTCCAATCACGTCCATCACACATGGATCAGCTACACATTGACCTTTGGTATTTGGGAAATAATATTTTATGCGATAGTGGAACTTACTCATATGCTAGCAAAATCGGGCTAGAATTGGCATCAACAAAAAGCCATAACACTATAAAGCCTGATAAACTCGAACAGATGAACAAAACTGGTCCTTTTATGGTTTATGATAGAACTAAAATTGAAGAAATCCTTTATAAAGAAAATTCGTTTTCTGGAACAATGATCTCAAAGAACGGATATAAACACAAAAGAACAATAAACCAACTCGAAAGTTTATATATTATTCAAGACTCAGTTTATGGAAATTTTCCATCATTTGATGTAAATTTCCATACTCCATATGATGTGGATATAATTAGTGGGGGTGTTAACTTACTCAATAATGGGAAATTATTATGCACTATAAGTTGCAATTCAACAAACATAGAAGTAAAAAAAGTTAGACGAAGTCTTTATTATCTATCAATTGAGGAAATTAATTGCATATCAATAACACACGATATAGTAAACCAAAAAGGTGAATCTTTAATTGAGATAAAATTAGCGAGTTAAATTAGAAATAAAATAAGAAAGAGGGAAAAAATGATAAACATAATTGGACTTGGATATATTGGGTTGCCAACGGCATTAATGTTTGCTGCAAATGGGATTGAAACAACGGGAACTGATTATAATCGTATTTTGGTAAATAAACTAAATTCAGGAGAAGTAAATTTCGATGAAAATGGATTAGTTGAGTTATTTTATTCAGCTATTGCTGAAGGGATCAAATTTACAACTGAATATATATCGGCAGAGACTTATATTATTGCAGTACCAACACCTTATGAAAAAGCTAGCAAAAAAATTGATGCTAGTTACGTAATAAAGGCTCTTGAAAACATAATGACTGTTTGTCCAAAAGAAGCAATAATAGTTATTGAATCAACTATTGCTCCTCGGACTATTGATAAATATATTCGACCAATCATCGAAAACAATGGATTTGTAATCGGCAAAGATATTCATCTTGTTCATGCGCCGGAACGAATAATCCCAGGTAATATGGTTCATGAATTAAAATTCAATTCAAGAACAATTGGATGTGACGATAAATCAATTGGCGAGAAAATAAAAATTCTTTATTCAGCATTTTGCAAAGGAGAAATAATTGTCACTGACATCAGAACCGCAGAAATGACTAAAGTGGTTGAAAACACTTATAGAGATATAAATATCGCTTTTGCAAATGAATTAGCGAAAATCTGCAGATCTGATGATATGGATGTTCATGAAATTATAAAAATTGCCAATATGCATCCAAGAGTTAATATTCTTAATCCGGGTCCTGGTGTTGGAGGGCATTGTATCTCAGTTGATCCATGGTTTCTGGTAGGCGACTATCCAGGATTGGCTAATATTATTTTGGCAGCTAGAAAAATAAATGATTCAATGCCAGAATTTGTATTAGAACGAGTGCAAACTATAATGACCGAGAATAAAATGAAAGATATTACTAGAGTAGGTCTTTATGGACTTACTTATAAGGAAAATGTAGATGATGTGAGAGAAAGTCCATCTCTACAATTAATTGAATCAATGTCCAGCCATTTAGCACCTATACTAAAATCATATGACCCACACGTAAAAAGAGATATAGTTGCAAATCAATACCATAATTTTACCGATTTTCTTAACGATATTGATTTTATTATCATTATGGTGGCCCATGACGAAATTCTAAAAAATATAGATGTGCTGAAAAATAAAATTGTATTAGATACAAGAAATATTTGTGACTATTGTAACTTTTATAAGTTATAAATTTCGCAGAAAGCGAGAAAGAATATGAAAAAAGTAATGTTAGTATTTGGAACTAGACCTGAAGCAATCAAAATGTGCCCACTTGTAAATGAATTAAAATCGAGAAGTTCTATAGAAACCTTAGTTTGTGTGACTGGACAACACAAAGAAATGCTTGATCAAGTTCTCAAAACATTCGATGTAGAACCTGATTATAATCTTTCGATAATGAGAGAGAATCAAAGTTTATTTGATGTTACAACCAGTATACTTAGGAAAATAAGAAATATTCTAGAAGAAACTAGACCAGACATAGTACTAATTCATGGTGACACTACTACAACTTTCACGACAGCATTAGCATGTTTTTACTTAAAAATCCCGGTTGGGCATGTTGAAGCTGGGCTTAGAACTTACGACGTATATTCACCTTTTCCTGAAGAATTCAACCGACAAGCAGTTGGGATAATTGCAAATTATAACTTTGCTCCTACAGAAGCTGCAAAGAAGAATTTGATCAATGAAGGAAAAAGAGAAAGCACAATTTATGTTACTGGAAATACTGCAATAGACGCGCTAAGGACAACTGTAACAAACAGTTATACTCATCCAGAGCTTGACTGGGCAAAAGATAGTAAATTAATTATGATAACTGCACATCGTAGAGAGAATCTAGGTGAGCCAATGAGAAACATGTTTAAGGCAATTTTGAGAATTGTCAACGAATATACAGAGATAAAAGTAATTTACCCAATACACATGAATCCACTTGTCAGAGAAGCTGCTAACTCAATACTTAGCAATCATCCAAGAATAAAAATCATTGATCCTTTAGATGTATTCGATTTTCATAATTTTCTAGCGAGATCCTTTTTAATTTTAACAGATAGTGGTGGTATTCAAGAAGAGGCTCCAAGTTTAGGCAAACCAGTATTAGTGATGAGAGATATAACTGAAAGACCAGAGGGTATTGCAGCTGGAACACTAAAATTAGTTGGGACAAATGAAAACACGATTTATAGTTCATTCAAGTTGCTGCTTGATGATGATAATGAATACAAAAAAATGAGTCATGCAAGTAACCCTTATGGAGATGGATTTGCTTCAAAAAAAATAGCTGATATCATTGTTTCAATTTAAATTATTTTCATAAGAAGAAAGGAATGAATTATATGTCAATAATCAACTCTTTTAAAAAATATTATTCAAAAATTCCATTAGAAGTAATTAACACCTTTGAACCTCTTTATAAATTTGTACCAATTTCATTTCTCTATGGAAAAACATATAGGAATCAAATTAGGAGTTTAAAGTCTTTGGAGAACATTAGTTTAGAAGAAACGAATAATGTGATAAATATAGAGTTTCTAAAATTGGTTAATTACGCTTATAAAAATGTTCCATATTACCATACGCTCTTCGATCAACAAAATATTTTAATATCCTCGATAAAAAGTATTCAAGATATTGTGAAAATTCCTTTCCTTACGAAAGAGATTCTTATAGAAAAAAGAGAAGAATTGATATCAACAAATATTGATAGAAAAAAACTACAATATATTACAACATCTGGATCAACTGGAAATCCTGTTGCTTTTTATGTAGATTCGAATAGTACAATGAAAGAGTGGGCATATACTGTTTACATATGGAGTAGGGTAGGATACACACTAAACAGTTCTAGATTATTGCTTAGAGGAAAAACATTTTGGGCACAGAAACATGATGGAAAAAACTGGCAATATGATAAATTAAGGAAAGAATTGAGCTGCAACATTTTTGATCTAAGTGATTTAAACATGGAAGAATACTGTCTAGCCATTGAAAAATATAAACCTGATTTCGTGCATGGCTATATGTCTGCAATAACGATTTTCTGCAAATACATTGAGAAACGGGGAAATAAGCTTAATCATCATTTTAAAGCAGTTCTAGCAGTTAGTGAAAATGTATTAAAATCACAAAGAATGTATGTTGAAAGAATTCTGGAAACACGAGTATTCTCGTTTTATGGACACTCAGAAAGACTTGTCATTGCAGGTGAATGTGAGTTTAGTAACGAATATCATATTGAACCAACTTATGGATATGCGGAAATTATCGATTCAAATGGTATTGTTATTAAAGATGGAAGAATTGGAGAACTTGTAACCACAGGATTTTGCAATAAAGGGATGCCTATGATTCGATACAAGACTGGAGATATGGCAAGTTGGTCTAGTGAAACTAAATGCCAATGTGGCAGGAATCATGTGCGTTTAATTGATGTTTATGGTAGATGGAAACAAGACTACTTAGTCAATCAAGATAATTCTTTGGTTTCCTTAACTGCAATTAACATGCATTCAGATGTTTTTGATAAAATCATCAAATATCAATTCTTCCAAGAAAAAGCTGGAGATGTAATAATGAAAATAGTTGTAAATTCTAATTTTAACAATTCGGATAAAAAAGAAATCATATATCAACTTAATGAAAAAACGCAGAATAAAATTCGTTACCATATAGAAATAGTTGATTCAATACCAGTTAATAAAAATGGAAAGTATTCAATTGTTGATCAGCATATTCATATTAAAAATTATGACTAAAGGGGAATCAAGAATGAAAATTTACTACTTGGGAAGTTTTCCACCACCATATGGTGGTGTTACAATTAAGAATAAAATAATATTTGACAATCTATCAAAATCATTCGAAGTAACTAAAATTGATCTTGGAATGGTAAAAAAATTTGGAAATCGAGAAATCATAAAGCTATTTCTTGCTTTAATCGATAAATCTAGTTCATTTGTTATTGGATCAGCTAGTACATCTCGTAGACTATTTACTCAATATCTTTACTATTTTAATAATGATGCTTTGAACCGGTCATCTTTAATAATTATGGGAGGAGCATGGCCGAAAACTATTAAAAATGATGAAAATTTCATTCATTGGGTTAGAAAATACAAGAAAATATATGTTGAAACTAAAGGAATGATAGTTGAACTAGGAAAATTGGGAATTGGAAATGTTAGTATTTTCCCGAATTGCAGAGAAAGACCAGAAAACAGTTTGAATATTAAACCTTTTAAAGATAAGATAAAATGTGTCTATTTTTCGCAGATTTCAAAATTAAAGGGTGCTGACTTAGTTATCGAGGCTGCAAAGCTTTTAAACATTGATCATAATGATTTTGTTATAGATTTTTATGGTAAAATTGAAAATAGATATATTAATGAATTTTTAAGTGAGATTAAAGTTGTTGATAATGTCAATTACTTAGGAGAAATAAACCCAGAAAATGAAAATATTTATGAAAAATTGAATCAATATGATGTCCTTTTATTTCCATCAAAGTGGAAGTTCGAAGGAATACCTGGAATATTGGTGGAAGCTAAAATATCTGCATTACCAGCTATTGTAAGTAATATTAATTACAATTCTGAGATAATTCAAGATAAAGTCTCAGGTATAGTATTAAAAGAGAATACATCGAGTGAAATGAAAGAAGAAATCAGTAAGTTGTCAAATGATATAAGTCTTTTAAATAATCTTAAAATTAATGCTCTTAATTCTTCGGAAAAATACTTAGTTGAAAATAATATTTATAAATTTTTTGATAGTCTAAATTCAAAAAATGATAACTGAATTCCACTATTCCTATTCAGTATATTAATATGATAAACATTCATTTTTATAAATAATCATTGTCAAGTAGATTTATTCACAATCGATTCCAGTGTGATTGAAGGGGGACATATAAATTGAAGAGAAAAGTACTAATAATAATTCCTGTTTTTGGATTAGGTGGGGCAGAGAATATGGTATCACAAATTGTAAGCAACTTTAATTTAAACGTTTTTGATGTTGAAGTTGTGTGTATTTTTGGAAAACATCAAAACAATAAGATTGAAAACCAAATAATAGATGCTGGAATCAAAATCAACTATCTGAATAAAGGATTAGGTTTTTCGATTAATGCTGTTAAAAAGTTATGGATATTAATCAATAAATTCGAACCAGATATTATTAATACACATCTATCTGCCTGTGTTTATACAGCTCCATGGGTTTTATTTCATAAAACTATAATGCTACATACACTTCATACCACTCCTAGTATCGAATCTATTGGACTTCGAAGGTTTCTAATGAAAATACTCTATAAAACAGGGAAATCAATACCAATAGCAATATCTGATGAGATTAAAAATAAAGCAATGTTGGTCTATCATTTAGAAAGTAAATATGTTGAAGTAATTTATAATCCAGTTAATCTCAATAGATTCTCCAATGCAGCAAAAACAAAAAGATCTTCAGAGAATATTATATTTCTTAATGTTGGAAGGATTGAAGAAGTGAAAAATCAAGCAGGTTTAATTTTTGCTTTTTCAAAATTATCAGCTATTTATCCTAATATTATTCTATATATAGTTGGAGAAGGAAGACTTCGAAAAAATCTCGAAATAATCGTGAAAGATCTCAATTTACAATCTAGAGTATTTTTCACTGGGAATATAAACAAAGTTGAAGATTTTTACGCATTAGCTCATATATTTATTTTACCTTCCTTGTATGAAGGGTTACCATTGACTATTTTGGAGGCAATGGCTTCCAAATTACCAATTATTGCATCAAATGTGGGTGGTGTTTCTGATATAGTTAGCGACAATGGTATTTTAGTTAAGCCGAGTAGTGAAAAAGAACTTATTAAGGCAATGATTATGCTTATTGAGAATAAAGCAATTCGTGAAAAAATGGGAGAAGCATCGCTAATAAATGTCGCGAAATATGATATAAAATATATAGCAAAGCAATATGAGGATGTATTCTTAAAATATTCTCATTCAATTAACAGCAAAGGAAGAATATTAAATGCTGAATAATCTTGTTGTGGACAAAATCGAAAGAAGCGGCTTTAAAGTTCGAAAAGTCATTTTTCTTTTCGATATAGTTGCAATTGTTATAGCCGGTTTGAGTAGTGTACTTCAAAATGATCCGCTAAATTTTATTGTTATATTTTTAGTGATTTTATCACTATTTTTCAAAGATGATATTCAATGCGTTTATACAATGATAATTCTCTTCCCATTTGAATACTCTCTTTCTTTTGAGGGTAAAGGTCTTTTGTTTTTACTCACTTACACAATAGCTTTACGAATTATATTTCTAAATAGGAATAAGAAAATAAATCTAACTACATTATTATGTGGATTTATCATCATTATTTTAGAAGTGACAAATAGTTTAGGAAATGGAGTTAGTTTATTTACAATGATTCATTGGGTAGGAATATTTTCACTATTCCTTGTCACAATTTTATATGTGGATTTTTCTAAATGGAACCAGTTAACTGCAACTAGAAATTTTGTTTTAGCTTATCTTGTTGTAATTTTTGCAACATTTATTTCAGCAGGGAGTTCCTGGGAGATTTTCTTTACTCAAATTTCAGGAGTTATTCAAATGAACGATAGATTTGGATATAGTTTAAGTTCTTTAGGTGGAGCGATGGGTATTCCTTTCTATTCGTTGATCACTATTTCTCTTTTGTTAATTAATCTAGAAGGACAAAAAATCAATAAAACTCAAAAAATAGTTTTCATCTCACTTATCATTTTTTCTTTGATTATTGGTTTAATTACAGTTTCCAGGCTTTTCATAATTGGTATTTTATTAGTTGAATTAATTTTTACAATGAGTTTTATATCAATGAAAATTAAAGTAAGAAACATAATTTATTTATTTCTTATTTTTATGATTACTTTTGGGTTATATGTAATTATTGAATCGTTAATGCAAGGAGTATTATCTCGAATTATATATAGAATGGGAACCACAGTTAACGATTCAAGAATACTTATACAGATGCAAAGTTTTAAATTTTTATCTGAAAATTGGAATTACGCGCTAGTTGGATTAGGTACCAATTATTACCCAATATATGGTAGTTTAAAAGGTTATTTATTTTCAGCACACACTCACAATATTTACCTTGATGCATTAATGTCTTGGGGAATAATTGGTAGCATTTCCTTTTTGGTTATAATTAGAAAATTTGTAAAAAAATGCAGAATATCCAAAAAAAGCTTTAAAAGAACAATATCGATAGCTCCTATTTCAATAATTTTATTTTGGTTTTTAAGCGCTGGTACTTTTTCATCATATAGAGACTACATATTTATCCTTTTAGCGATTTGTAGTTATTATTTTGGAGTTAAAGAAAGGGAGATTTAAATTCTATGCAAAACAATCAAAAATCGGAGATTCCAAAGATAATCCATTACTGCTGGTTTGGTAATAATAAGTTAAATTTAAATGCAAAAAAATGCAAAGTAAGTTGGTCTAAGTATTGCCCAGAATTTAAGATAATTGAATGGAACGAAAGTAATTGTGATCTAACTTCTAATCAATATGTTCGAGAAGCATACGAATGCAAAAAGTGGGCATTTGTTTCAGACTACATAAGATTAAAAGTTCTGTATGATTTTGGTGGTATATATATGGACACTGATATGGAAGTACTGAAACCATTAGATGAATTTTTATCTTTAAATGCATTTTCCGGATTTGAAAGTTATGAGAGAATACCTACAGGTATAATTGGTGCTAAGAAGGGAAATAGATGGATCTACGAATTATTACAGGATTATAACAATCGTCAATTTATAAAAATTGACGGAACTTTAGATTTGACAACTAATGTAAAATATATTACAGAAAAAACGCAATTACTCTATCCAATAAAGTTAAATAATACACTTCAAAAATTTGAAGATCTAGTTATTTATCCATTTGATTGTTTTTGTGCGAAAAGTCTCGAAAATGGAAAAATTTCGATATCAAATGATACGTATACAATTCATCATTTTTCAGGCTCGTGGCTTTCTCCAAAAAAGAAATTTACTAAGAAAATGATTTCGATATTTGGTATTAGTTTTGTATTAAAAATCATATCCATAAAAGCTAGATTTACTCGGATATTTATCAAATGAAAACATTAACAATTTTTACACCAACTTATAATAGATGTGGATTATTGCCAAACTTATTTGAAAGTTTAAGAAAACAAACATCGAAAGATTTTATTTGGTTAATTATTGATGATGGTTCTAAAGATTGTACAGAAGAATTAATAAAATCATTCATTGACAGAAAAGAAATAGAAATAGCCTATTATAGGCAAGAAAATTATGGCAAACATATTGCGCACAATCTTGGAGTATCTCTATGCAATACTGAACTATTTTTTTGTGTAGATTCCGACGATACATTGACTAGAAATGCAGTAGAAATTGTAATTGAACAAAATAATAAAAATAGAAGAAACATTCTCGGATACTATTTCCGTAAAGGAACAGTAAATGGAGAAATTCATGGAATGAATTTCCCCAAAGGCATCGATGAAGTTAAACTAATTGAACTTTATGAAAAATTCAAATTTAGAGGCGAAATGGCAATCGTGCTAAAGACTAAATTGATTAAAAACTATGTGTTTCCTTTTTTTAAGGGGGAAAGATTTATAACGGAAACTGTATTTTATAATCAAATAAGTGATCTCGCTCCGATGAAGTTGATAGATATAGTAATTTATATTTTTGAATATCAAGATGATGGGTTAACTAAAAATTCTCTTCAACTGCTTTATAAAAACCCGCAAGGAACAGCGATGAGTTATATTTCTAATGTCAATTATCAAAAAATATTATTAAACAGAATTAAGAAAATGGCACAGTTTTACGCATGGGTAAAATTATTCAGGATAGATAACAGTATTTATAAAAAATTTAGAATTCCATTGTATATCAAAATTTGTGGCAAACTTCTTTCATTCTATTATGAAAAAATGTTTAAGAATAAACTCAAGGTTATTTTTGAATGTAGATAAGATCATTTCCGAAAATTTTAGAAAAGCGTAAAGATATCAAGGTATTTCAAAGTATTTAAAAGAGTTCAAATAGTTAGGAGAAAAAATGAAGATAAAACAAATGAGCTTGAATATAATTGCGAATTTTTTTTCAGTAACAATATCTCTTGGAATTAGTTTTATTTTAACTCCATATATTGTTCAGAGTTTAGGTAAAGAAGCATATTCTTTTGTTCCTATTTCTAATAACTTTACATCATATATGGCAATATTAACGATTGCAATGACTTCAATGTCAGGCAGGTTTATTACATTTAAAGTACATAGTAATGATATTAAATCCGCTAATGATTATTATAGTACATCATTCTTTGCGAATCTTCTTATTGCTGGCATAGTTTCGATCATTAGCATTTTTATTATATTTAACCTCGACAAGTTGATAAATATACCGAAAAATATTTTCTCGGATGTTAAGTTACTTTTTATAATAATGTTTATGTCTTTCGTCCTAAATGTATCGACAACTATTTTTTCTACATCTACATTTTGTATGAACCGATTAGACATTTCAAGTTTTGTAAGTATTATAGGTTCAATATTACGAGTTATTGTAATAGTTATTACTTTTATATTTTTAAAACCTAAGATTTATTTTATTGGATTATCAGCATTTATTGTTATATTGATTCAAGGAGTATTGAATTATAATTATAGTAAGAAAATTATGCCTTCCTTAAAAATATCATATAGAAATTTTCAAAAAAAAATAGTAAAAGAATTGATCTCTTCGGGTATTTGGAACTCTTTTAACCAGTTGAGTACAATATTGCTGACAGGACTCGACCTATTAGTTGCAAATTTGATATTAGGTGTTTCTGCTTCTGGTATGTTAGCAATAGCGAAAACAGCACCAATGGCTTTGCAATCTCTAATCACTGTCGTACCTTCGACATTTAGTCCTTACCTAACAATTTTGTTTGCAAAAGGAAACAAGAAAGATTTCATTGATAAACTTCAACTTATATTAAAGTTTTCAGCACTACTTACTGGAATCCCAATAGCAGGATTCATAGTGTTATCACCATATTTTTTTCAATTATGGATTCCGACAATTGCAGGAACGGAAATTACAACACTCGCAATCTTAACGATGATTTCAATGATAGCAAGTTTTAGTGTTATGCCATTAATATATGTATTTACCATAACGAACAGATTAAAATGGCTTTCAATTTCAATATTTTTTTCTGGAATTCTAAGCTTAATCATCGTGTTTATTTTAATTAAATCAACAAATTTAGGACTATATGCTATCGCAGGTGTTAGTAGCATCCTTGAGATTTTCCGCTGCTTAGTTTTTATTCCAGTATATTCTGCTCATTGTTTAAATGAGAAAAAGTCTGTTTTTTTTCCAACGATAAAAATAAGTATGATTTATATCGGTATTCTCTCACTAGTATATTTTCTAATTACGACTATTATTTCCACAAGTTCGTGGTTATTTATACTGTTTTCTGCATTAGTAATGGGTATTTTAGGGATTATAATTGGATTTATTTTAATATTTAACAGTGGGGAAAAAAAGTTAATAATATTGTACATAATTAAGAATTTTGAAAACCACTTTAAAAAAGAATGAAATAAATTTCCAATGAATAAATGTAACTAAAATAACTTAAATTTATTACTTGGAATAGATAAATAAACACTTAAATTATTCAAAATTGAAACATAAGTGTTATACTATTTCTAGCAGCTATTTAACATATAGGGGGTATTTATGGGACTAAAACAATTAAGATCTTATGCACAATTACTCGTTCACTCAGGACTGAATATTCAGCCCGGACAGACTGTGCTTATTGAAGTGGATGTCGAGAATGAACAATTCGCGAAACTGGTAGCTGAAGAGAGTTATAAGGCTGAAGCGAAGCAGGTGGTTATTCGTTATACGGATGCGGTGTTGGATAAATTCAAGTGTGAACATCAGACAGTGAAACAGATCCGTGAGGTTGAATATTGGGAGCGTGAACAGCTGGATCGCTATGTGCGTGAGGGTGCGTGTTCACTGCTTTTAACGTCATCATATTTGGGATTGATGGATGAATTGGACAGTGAGAAAGCAACGGCTTATCAGCAGCGTTCCAATGAACTTCGCAATGTGATCCGTCATCGTATTCAGACGCATCACATTCAATGGTGTATTGCGCCGGTACCGAATAAGTATTGGGCTGAAGTGTTGTTTCCGAAAGAAGACGAGAAGGATGCGATTGAGAAGTTTTGGAAAGTGTTGTTTAAATTGATGTATATGAAGAAGGGTGAAGATCCGGTTGAAAATTGGAACAATCATCAGTTGCGTATCAAAACGAAACGTGACTGGTTGAATACCTTGGAATTGAAGTCGTTACATTTCACGAACAGTATCGGTACGAATTTAACGATTGGTCTGTCGGATGATCATCATTGGGGCGGCGGTATCGACGAAGAGGAAGGCACAATTGCTTTCTCTGCGAATATGCCGACGGAAGAGGTATTTACCTCACCGGATCGTTTTGAGGTGAATGGACGCGTTGTCAGCAGCCGTCCGTTGTATCTGGCCGGTCAGATCATTGATAACTTTACGTTGACGTTCAAAGACGGTGAAGTGGTGGATGTGATCGCCGAGAAGAATTTGAAAGTGTTGAAAGATCTGTTACTAACGGATGAAGGTGCTCGTTATTTGGGTGAAGTAGCGTTGGTTGAACATTCATCAATGATCTCACAGAGTGGTATGCTTTTCTACAATACCTTGTTGGATGAGAATGCGGCGTGTCACTTGGCTTTGGGAAAAGGTTTCTCGGGCTGTGTGAACGGTGTCAACAGTGTGATGGATGAGACTTGGGCTGATCATCATTTGAATGTATCCGGGATCCATGTTGATTTCATGTTTGGGACTTACGACATGAAAGTGGATGCTGTCACTCGTTCAGGGTCAACGATCGTTTTATTTGAGAACGGCAATTTCGCTGAAGCTAAATAATCTGAATCGATTCGATTCGTTTCACTCGTAACACCTTTTGAAGGTACAGTACTCAAAGGCGGTCGTACATGGAAATTGCTCCTCGAAAAAATCTATATATTTTGGATGTGATGAAGTTTATCGGATCCATCCTTGTTATATGCGGGCACGTACGTCCTTTCACTTCGTATTCAATGG
>Ga0209123_1000785_pt1 | contig 36904 bp, 23 predicted proteins | sample BarGraIncu00431A_FD_184500 | JGI IMG/M metagenome (GOLD analysis project Ga0209123, IMG submission 184500) | Arctic peat soil microbial communities from Barrow, Alaska, USA - Barrow Graham LP Incubations 004-31A (SPAdes) (version 2) | ecosystem: Environmental > Terrestrial > Soil > Wetlands >... | reverse complement strand
AGGATTAAACGCGGGAAGAAGACAGAAGAATGAGGGAATAGTTTCTGACTACGAAGAAAAAGATAGACCCGGAAGAAGACCCTGTTCACGGCGACGAAGAAGATACAACTTCAGGTTGCCGGTGACATTAGCCTGAAGAACCTTTCCTTCAGCTCCGGTCATACCGCCTCTTCATTCTCCATAGCCACAGTGTTTGCCGACGTCTACAAGGACAATCCATACATTCCGCCCATTGCCTACGGATTGGCGACACTCACCGGTCTGTCCCGCATCTACAGCAACGAACACTGGAGTTCAGATGTCTTATTCGGAGCGGCTATCGGCTATTTCACCAGCAAGGCATTATTGAACTACCATCGGGAAGATAAGGACTCAATAGCTAGACGGCATACTGTCATGCCGGCAGTCAGCAAGGAAATGACCGGGCTTGTGGTCAAGTACGACTTTTAATTATCACGCGTTTGTCGTTAACGCCGCCCGTGGTCGGAAACAAAAATTTGCAATGACCTCGCGTAATGTGTACAAATCACATCATGCCCAAGATTGCAAAAGACATCTCAGACCTCTTGTCTAGCCTTTTCAGCCGTGAATCGGTCCGCTCCCTTGGGCGAAACAAGATGCGGAGTGCACTATCAGCAATCGGGATTACTGTCGGTATCGCCGCAGTCGTTTGTGTCGTAGCCATCGGCTCTGCCGGTTCCCAGCGGGCTGAGCAGATGCTCCAAAGCTTGGGTGACAATCTGGTATGGATCGAGGCAGGTTCCCGCAACGTAAACGGGGTGCGCTCCGGCAGCCACGGCATGACCTCCCTAACCATGGGGGATGTAGACGCAATCAGCAAGGAAGTGTCATCCATCAAAAGCGTTTCGCCGAATGTGGACGGGACTGTGCTCGTTATCGCAGGAAACCGCAATTGGACGACCCATTACCGTGGGGTCACCCCCGAATATCTGGAGATCAAGCGTTGGGGCCTGGCAGAAGGGGCTCCTTTCACGGATCTGGACGTGGCACGAAGTGCCAAGGTCTGCTTGATCGGGCAGACAGTGCGTCAGGAGATCTTCGTAGCAGAGCCGGCGGTTGGCCGGGAGGTCCGGATTAACAACCAGATATTCCGGGTGGTCGGTGTGCTGGGGCCGAAAGGTCAGTCGGGCACCGGACAAGACCAGGATGACACGATCATTTTGCCCTATACAACGGTGCAAAAGAAACTGAAGGGAGCAGGCTTCACATGGCTGGATGACATCCTCTGTTCGGCTGTCTCGCTCGATGATGCCAAACCGGCGATTGATCGAATTAGCACCCTGTTGCGGGAGCGGCATCACCTATCGCCGGGGAGGGAGGACGATTTCAACATCCGCCACCCGGAAGAGGTGATCAAGGCTCAGATTGCCGCCAAAAGGACGCTCTCGCTTCTCCTGGTAAGCATCGCCTCTATCGCGCTACTTGTCGGCGGAATCGGGATTATGAACGTAATGCTGGTCTCGGTGACCGAGCGTACCAGGGAAATCGGTCTACGCCTTGCTATCGGGGCCACGACGCGTGCCATACAGATTCAGTTCCTGGAAGAGGCTGTCTTGTTAAGCCTTTGCGGCGGTCTCTTCGGAGTCGTGGTCGGCATCGTGAGTTCTTTTATGATTGGGCATACCTTGGGCTGGCCGGTTTCCATTCCCCTGGTAGCCCTGATTGTTGCACCGCTATTCGCAATCGGGGTCGGCGTCTTCTTTGGTTTCTATCCGGCGTGGAAGGCCACTCAGTTGAATCCGATCACCGCTTTGCGTCACGAAGGGTGAGTGACTGCGCCCCCCCACCGGTGAGTTTTCAAGCTGAAATCATGCAAAAGCACCAGGTAGCTGCTCATGAAAATGAGGGGATATGAGCCTACAAGGTGCTTTTTTTGAGGTAAAACTACTGACAATAGGTAGTTTTTGCTACTTTTTACCCTGAAGCGAAGATTTCGATTCGGACTGAGTGTCGGCAGACCTGTAACCAATCGGTTCCTTGGAGACGGTTATACAATAGATAAACAAAGGGGAAGAAATGCGGTAACGGGCACCGCGGGTAGAGTGCCAGGCCAAATATTCGGAAAGTTGCCGCCTGCTGAGAAAAATTCTACCCGCCCGTCGAATGCAAGGAAGCCTCTGATGTATCAACATTAGAGGCTTCCTTGTGTTTAAAAAATCCTGTAGGTTTTACTTCCTGTGCTGATCAGTGCCTACAATCGGCTTTACAACCGGTTTTGCGTGCTGCTGATCAGCGCAAACCGGTTTGTCTTTGTTGAGATCTGTGCAGGCCGACTTATCTTTACTGGAGTCAGTGCAGGCGGGGTTCACTTTGTGCTGGTCTTTACCATGGTCCATTTTTAAATCTCCTTTGAGTTGCATTTGCTTTATTAAACTGATATTTACAAAGCAATGAACGGACCAAACCGGACTTGAAGCAAGGGAAGGGTTAAGCTGCTGATTATATAAGCTGAAATTATATAGAAAAATTCGGAGGTAGAAAAACCGCCAACTGATACCGTCACAATTGACATAAACGTTACATATGATTGTCGAATATCCCCAAATCGATGCACCGGATGGTCCCTCAATGAAAATTCCTTCTCCTGGCGAACGCCAGCAAATGCTGCTCGCACGCCGCAACAAGAAAATGGCTCTTTCGCCTCACGCCTATATGCGCGGCAATACCGGCCGGTATTACGAATGGCTGCAAAACCAGCGTGGTCACTCCCTGCCGCATGGGCCGGGTATCTGGATTTGCGGGGACTGCCACATCGGCAATTTTGGCCCATTGGCCGATAGCGATGGAAAGGTCCAGGTGCAAATACGTGACTTTGACCAGACGGTTGTCGGCAATCCTGCACATGATCTCTTACGGCTTGGCCTGTCACTGGCCACAGCCGCTCGGGACTCGAACCTGCCGGGTATACACCTGTTGGAGGGTTATGAAGCGGCCTTAGACACCGTCGCAGAGGGTGCCTCCATTCAAACACCTGAAATGGTGAAGGTCGTTATTCGTGGCGCGCTCAAGCGCACCTGGAAACAACTGGCTAAGGACCGCATCGTCAATACCCGGCCAAAAATTCCGCAGGGAAAGAATTTCTGGCCACTGTCAGAGCCAGAGAAAAACGGGATCACGCAGTTACTTAAAAATCGCGAGATTTTGGACTTGGTCACCACACTGAAGTCCCGGGAGGATGATGCCAATATTAAGGTTCTAGATGCCGCTTATTGGGTCAAAGGTTGCAGCTCGTTGGGCCTGTTACGGTACGCAGTGTTGTTAAGCGTGGGGGGAGCCGGTGATTGCCTTCTCGATATAAAGCAAGCTGTTCGTACAGTCGCTCCCCGCTATCAGCACGTGAGTATGCCACGCGACAATGCTGGTCGTGTGGTTGCTGGTGCCTGCCAAATGTCGCCGGCTTTGGGCAAGCGCATGATTGCAGAGCGTTTTCTGGAACATGGCGTGTTTATCCGGGAACTATTGCCGCAGGACCTCAAACTAGAGCTCGACCAAATGAGCATGGAAGAAGCAATCAGTATGTCGAGATATCTGGCGTACGTTGTTGGCTGTGCACATGCAAGGCAAATGGACAGGGCAACCCGTAAAAACTGGCGTAGTGAACTGAAGCTTAACCGAAGCAAGTCACTCGCCACCCCTGCCTGGTTATGGAAAAGTGTCGTACAACTGATGGCCAGCCACGAGGCAGGCTATTTGGATCATTGCCGTAACTATGCCTTGCAATCTGAGGGCTACTTATGTATTTGGCGTTTCTGGAATCCAGTACTCCGTATGCAGATCCTAGCCCCCAATTTCGTACAGGGTTGAAGCTGTCATCCAAGCCGCTTCCCTCAACCGCATAATTGTTTGCCTAGTTGTATCGAACTTGCGTCCTATCTCTGAAATACTGACGCCAGCCTCAAGTCCCTTTACGACTTTATATACAGGCCTTCGTCCAAGGCAACCTCGACTATGTCGTGGACCTCGTGCCGACCAATAAAGAGTAAAGGCGGTTTGCTCTGCCATGCAGAGCCGGTTGCCCACTGGGGAGCATCCGGGCAGCGCTGCTCAGCACGTAGTCCAGCAAATGCGGAATCGGAAGGTAGCCGATGACAGTGGTGAGAAATAGGAAAAAGGGGAACACGGCGAAGAGAAAATAATACGCCATGGCTGCGGCATGCGCCGAACACAATCAGACTCGGTTATCCTCTGGTAGACCCTCTTGCCTAACTCAAGGTAGCTGGTCGACCCTAGTTTGTAATAGCTGCGAAATGAGTTCATAACTCTCTCCCGACGCTGTCGCCTGGGAAGCCGACCGTGAGGGAACTCCTCTTCAGGCGGCCTCCTTCCTCTTCTGTTTCAGGCTTTCTTTCAGCAGTTCCATCATATCGATTACCTTGCCAGGCTGCGGCTCTTTGCCACGCGGCTTGGGCTCCTTGCCCTGGGCTTTTTGATCTATGACTTTTTTCAGGTCGTCCAGGTAGGAATCCTTGTACTTGGTAGGATCGAACTTCGTGGTCAATTGGTCGATGAGAGAGAGGGCGAGTTCCACCTCCTGTTCGCGAAGGTTTTCGCCTTTGGGCAGTTTCAACTCGTCCAGGGTCCTGATTTCATCTTTGTATCGGATCTCGTTCAGCACCAGTAGGTCATCCAGGGCCTTCACCACGCCGAGGCTCCCCCTGTTTCTCAGCACATAACTGGCTATGCCGACCTTTCCCGATCTCTTCAGAGCTTCCCTGAGCAGGGCATATGCTTTAGTTCCGGTCTTGTCCGGTTCGAGATAATACGGTTTCTCGAAATAGCGCGTATCGATCTCCTTTTCCTCGACGAAATCAAGGATGTCTATCAGGTGGGTTTTTTCCAGGCTGGCGTTTTCAAAATCCTTGTCCGTTAGCACGATATATTCACCGTCGGTGTACTCATAGCCTTTGACAATCTCGTCATAGGGAACTTCCTTGTTGTCCGTTTTGCAGACGCGCAGATACTTTATCGGACAGAGATCGCTTTTCCGAAGCATGTCGAGATCGAGGGCGTTGCTTTCCGAACCGCTGAAGAGTTTAACCGGGATGTTGACAAGCCCAAAGCTGATCGAACCGGACCAAATAGCTCTCATAATCGTGAACCTCCTCGGAGACATGTTTCTCAGATTTGGGGGGACGAGGTAACCTGCGCCAGTAGACATAGGCGTGCCAGTTAAAAATGCGCCGGTCCGCGATGCGGGAAACCAAGCAATTTTACCATATAACATTAAGCAAATTCTTACCTGATTAGTGCGCATCTTTAACCACACCCCTGGCGCGACCTATTCAGACGCAGCAGCATGGTATGTTCCTTGGTAAGACGTTTGAAGACCAGATCATCCTCATTGTCTTCCAACCTGAAGATCATCCGATGACGACTGGCTTCACCAATGAGTATTCTCAGATACTCCTGAACACCCTCTTGAACGCCCGAGACGCACTAATCGAGCACAGGTTAGCCAATAATGACGTCGAAGCCGCATGGGCCAATTGAAAGCCTTCTTATACCTGACAAAGACTCTGCTCCCAAGGGTGCCACATGCTCATGGCGAAATCGACATGGTGAAGAAACAAATCTCACCATAGCGAATCTTTTACTATACGGAAGTGGAATTATGTATAGCAAAAACAAAAGGCCTCGAATATGTGGGGTAAGTTGGAAACCTTCTCTCACCTGATCGAGCATTTGAAAGGGTAACATGGCGACCATCGTTCAGATGCGCTGGTGGTCAGTAGATGGGTTTATCTTATGAAGCCGCCTTACGAGGAGGCCCTACAAGACGACTTTAGGTTTCAGCCTATATCGTTCTATGCCTCGATTTAGGCCGTGAACGAGCCAACTGCACGAGACAGTTATGAGAAAATTCGGAGGCTGGATATGAAAAATTGCCCCGTTTTGTACCTGAGCGCTTTGGTTGAGATTTGATGGCGACGATGAACGACGTGAGTCCGCACTCTGGTCATGACGGGGGCAGCAACCACGACTAGCGGAATGGCGGCAACCGACACAACGGCTACAAGGGCGCCACTAAGAGTCTCAAACCAATATGGCGAAAGTTTATAGAATTACCTCGTTTGTACAACATGTTTAGGGAATTACCTCGTTTTTTAGTGTAGGTAAATATATAAACCTAGGAGGAAGATTCCTCGTATTTGCAGGGCGTTACAGAGTTCGTAGTTTTACCTCGTTGTGCGACTGCCGTCCGGCTCTGCCGGGCGGTTGTGCCTCCGGGACAAGCGAAGCGCGTCAGGCTTTCGCCGTCGAACCGAGCGACCCCCGACCTGTAACACGGGGGTGATACCAGCCACTTTTTGGTAAGTTATTGAAATCATTGGAAAATGGATATTCCCAGGGTCATTTCAGGTACTTACGCCGTTTAGGGGGCAAAATGATGCACATGCACCGGAAAATCAGCCTTCGCCTCGACGCTGATCTTGCCGACCGTCTCCAAGCTCGCGCCGATCACGAACGAGTGCCAATGTCCTACCTGCTCCGGAACCTCGTCTTGCGTCTCCTGGGCGAAATCAAGACAGAAACTGCCCCCTCTCCCGCTTGGCGTCAAGAGGCTCCTGCCGTCCTCAAGTCTAGGACCGAGCAGTTGCAAGAGGAATTTCGGGTAAAGGTCTGCACCACGTTTGACGCTCTAATGAAGCAGGGATATGACCCAAAAGAGGCCACTAAGCGCACGAATACGGCCCTCAAGGCCATAAAACACCCATGGGCGACACACGAGGTCATTCAGGGTGTTCTCCGGAAGGCAGGTCGATTTCGGAAGCCTAAGCGGGTCTAGGGGCTTGACACTCGTCGGACAAAAGCCGCAAGATGCCGGACAAAAACTGCGGACATTGCGGGTAAGGGGGAGCTATGCACGCTAACATATTGAAATCACTAGACACTTTATATCTTATGGGACGTAAAAGGTGAGTCCAAGGGGAGGGCCAAGCTCCCCACCACCACCACACACACCCCCAGAGCATCGGGATACCAAACCCTCTCTTTGCCATGGACCATCAAATTCTCCCAACCGCAGACTCCCCCTTGCCCTTACCCTGGACCTGCTCGGGATCTTTCACCCTATTCACAAATCCCCACCATTGCTGACCACGCTCGGTGCTTTGCATGCTGACCGGTTCACCCATCTATGGAGTCAAGACCGGAATATGTTGAGCCTCGCCCAGAGCGACGATCCGGTCAAAAATCGCGACCTATTAAGATGTGCGTTCGCACGCCTGCCGAGAACTGCGGCCCAGAAAAGCGTCGGCCTCTTGCAGAGAGAAAATCAGTTGCTATAGTTAGCTGCCACTAACTCGTCAAGGCTCACGCGAAAATGAGCCGGCAATTCTGACTGCGCTTCAGGTGAAGCTGCCGGTTAACCATCAGCTAGGTATCGGGGCGCGCGCTGAGTCATTCTTGCTCATGGTAGCGCCGTCGTTCTAACAAGTGGAGGGATCACATGAGTTGGGAAACTGACTGCACATCCGCCGAAGCACTGCTTGGTTCCTCACAAAAGCCATCTCTGGACAGAATCATTCATCTCATCAAACGGGTCAACCCCACCAACCTCAATTTGCCCGACTCGGACAGTGAACGCGGCTACCGTGCTAAAAACGACCTCCAGAACCTGCTCCTGGAAAACTACGGTGAATATTTCCACCTGATCCCGCTTCCCTACAACCCCAGGGTCGTACTGCTAAAGCACCACATGCTCCCCACAATCGACGCCTGTCATGCCTTCCTCAGTTCGCTTTCGCTGAAGGCGCTCGATACCGTTGCCGAAGTCGCAGCCACCCCGCCCGGGAAAGCGGATCAGGTGCGCAACCGTAAGAAGGTGGCGCCGCCCTCCCCTGACTGCTGCGCCAGGAAGATCGTGAAGCGGGCAGAACACCTGCTTGATGCCTACGAGTATGAGGAAGCCGAAATCCTGCTCACCGGGCTCAGGATCAGCGGCCCTGAGGAGTTGCCCGCACTCCTCAGGGCCGCAAGGCTGCTTACCGACGAGATGGGAGCCTTCGGGCGGGCCATCGAGACGCTACTGTCCCAGCACTTTCAGGTAATCGAGGACAAACAGGTCCGTGAACTCCTCGCTCTCGCCTATTTCAACAACGTCATGAGGCCCGAAGCCCGCGCACTGTTCGAGTCACTGAGCCCCGGGGATTTGGGCAAAGATGCCCTCCTCGCCTACGCCCGGATAGCCCACGAAGACGGCAATAACCAGCTCGCCTTGCGGCTCCTGCAGCTAGCCGAGGCAAAGGAGGCCCAGGGTGCCGAAGCTGCGGAGCTGAGGAAAGCAGTCGAGTGTGCGCTCCAAAAAGAGGTGGAGCCTGACCTCGACAGGGCCCTCGAAGCCTTCCGGCACCAGCGGTTCGGCGAGGCGGGCAACCTTGCCCGCCAGGTACTGATCAATTTTCCCGGATGCCGCCGTGCGCGCGAACTCGTAGCCGAGATCGAATCACTGGGTGCCAGGGAAAAGATTGCCCTGCTTTGGCAGCAGCTGGAGCATGCCGGTAGCCCCGAGGAAAAGTGTGAGATACTGACGAGACTTTTGGAACGGGATACCCAAAGAAAGGAAGAGATCAGGGGCCTGATGGAGAGCGAAAAGGCAAACGTGAAACGTGCCTTGGCGGATGTGCGACTGCGCGAACTCAGGGAGTCGCTGGAACGCCAGGCCTGGCCCGAGTGCTTCAGGCTCCTCAGATGGTTTCTGGACCAGGGAGGCGAGCCGGAGAATATCAAAGAGGCGGTCGGTCTTTCACCGTACTTTTCCGTCTTGTATCAGAACCGGAAGATCGCACGCCTCTCCAGTCAGAGCGCCGAGGAGATGTGGCTCGCCTACCTGCGTGCTACTCTGTCGCTACGTTCGGGTGTCACCGCGGGCGTGCTGGAATCGTTGGAGGAACTAAGACCTTTTTTCGGCGACTACCCGCAATTCAAAGAAGGGTACCGGGCGCTGCGCGACTCGGAGCAGCAGGCGGCCAGAAGGAAGACCGACGAGCTGTGGGGGCTGATATGTGCCGCGCATTGCACCCGCGAGCAGTCTGAGCAGGCCTTTGAGGTCCTGCGCAAAACGGTCCGTATCCTTCCGTTCCAGGAGCGCACCCGGCACCTGACTCTTGTGGAGGAGCAACTCGAACGTTTCCGGCCCCCCCGCAGCCAGGAGGGTCTCCTGGCGGAGTTCCGGTGCGCTCTGGTGGCAGGAAACAGTGCGAAGGTGCAAAAACTGCACGATCGCATAACGGACCGGGAGGCGCTGGATGCCATCGAGCAGGAAATCGGTGCGAGCTTCAGAATGGAAGCGGAACCGGTAGGGGTTGAGGTCAGCGACCACCTTTGCATCGACCTCTTCAAAGAGGTTCCCCCCGTAAAATGTGTCGGAACCACCGGCAGCCAGGTGATTTTCTCGGAGGGAGACGATGCCATCATCGTGCTGGACCTGAAGCAGATGGGGGCCACCCGTTACAGATCCCGTAACTTTAAAGGATTGATACTGGCTGACGTCCTGCCCGGCAGCGGGGAGTATCTGTTCTGGGATGCGGAGGGAAATACGCGGATGTGGCGCGCGCGTTTGAGCGAGTCGGAGGGGGTGTTTACCGCAGTCTTCGATGTAACGGAAAAGCTCGGTCTTGTCGACGGCGATCTCGAGGATATTTTCATGTCGGGAACAAACGACGTCCACTACGTCTGCAATATCAAGGGCAAAAAGGGGGAGAGACCGCCACGAGTTGTCAAGTATAACATCGCGGACAATGGCAGCGTCGTGCAAAGGTATGAAGTGGCCGGCGCCGAGGAATTTGCCCTGTACCGATTTTCTTCAATTCCGGACCGGTTCCTGGTGTTCACTGGCAGGGACGTCCGGCTGCTCAATAAAAAACTCAGTGCCATAACCGGGAATTCCAGCGAATCCCAGCCGTTCGCGGTCGACTTGGAAAACAAAGAAATTTATCTGGTTTTCGGCTCGAGATTGTACCTTCTCGACGCCGAGCTAAGGCTTAAAAAAGAGTACCGGAAGGCGATCGGCAGCGCATTTTTCGAAGGAGCGCAGGTAGCCGGAGTCTGCCCCGAGACCGAGATGGCGCTATTGTATCTGGACCAAACCAGGGGGCTGCTGTTTAACCTTGTAACTAACGAGTTTTCAGATACTTTCTGCACCGACAACATCGTCTGCACCTTGCCCCCCAGTTCCTGGCACTACTTCGAGTACAGCAGGGATTCGAATGGATTCGTGATAAAGGACGTTACCCGAGAGTTGCCGACCCTGCTTCAGTGGCGGGAACTCTTCACTGAAGGTGAAGAGCCCGAAGCCTGGGATGAAACGATGTCAAAGCTGTACGAAGAGAACTTTTTCGCCTTCCAACCCGCCGGGTCAGTCCCCTCTCTCGAAGGTCCTGCTCTACCGTAGCACCAGACCATCAACCGTCAGACGACCGTCGCGGATGGTGAGGACGCCGTTTAGTACGGTCAGCGCCGAGTGGCCGGCGAAATCCGGATCAAACCCTCCCTTTATGACCACCGGGTGCTGAATCGTCACATCTTCCACAAAGGATAAAGCCTGGGCCAGGAGGGTGGCGCCGTCGGGTGCATTGCTGCAGGCCGACTGGAGCGTGCCGTAATAGCCGGGAATGGGGGTGTCGACCTTCACCAGGGACGACCGGACGAATGTCGCAGTCAGCCCCCGATTGTCAGTCATGGCAACCTGGCACGCACCGGAACCGGAGCAGGCCCCGCCCCAGATGCCGAAGCGGGAACCGCCGCCCGGGGTGGCGAACACGGTCACCGCAGTGTTCTCGTCGTAGCACCCGAGACAATTTCCGCCGATGCAGGTCAAACCCGCGGGGTAGCTATTCAGGGAACCGGCGCCGGAGCCAGAAATCGTAGTGGCCAGCTCGAATCGCGCCCCCTTGGCGACCGTCACTGTCAGCTGCTGGGATGCGGTGTAGCCCATGCCGATGTCCGCCGTGACCGTCACCAGGTGCACACCGGCCGACTCCGCATGCGCGCTGCCGCTCAGTGTCGCGGTCCCGTCGCTGTTCGGGGTGAATACGATTCCGGCAGGCAGAGTCCCCGATATGCTCAACGCCGGGACGGGATATCCGTCGGCGGCAATGCTGAATGCACTGTTCTCGCAGGTGAAGAAGGAAGACTGGGGAAGTAGCGTCCAGGTCGGCTTCCTGACGGGCAGCACGGTGGCGCTCGCCGCTTGGGAGACGTTCCCCGCGGCGTCCCTGACGAAGGCGTACAGGGTATGCAGACCGTAATTGCCCAGCGTGACGTTGAACAGCTGGTTGCCGTAATACCATTGCCACTGGCAGCTGGCGGAGTTGTCGAGCTCGGTCAGGCAGTACCAGGCGACCGACCCGTTGTCTCCGCCGACCAGGCCAAAGGGGATGGTCAGGCCGGGATAGCTGGCGGGAAGCACGAAGGCGACCACGACCGGCGCGGTGCTGTCCGGCATGGTGATGACGACGGACCCGGGGGACGACGGTAGCGATACCTTGCCGGTTCCGTCCCTGACAAAGGCATACAGCTGCCTGGTGACCGGGATTGCCTGGGGGAAATCCCCGCTAAAGGTGTAGTGCTGCGGCGCCGACGGGCTCCAGGAACAGGATGCGGCGCTGGCGCTCTCGGACAGACACCAGGACAGAGGCCCGACGGGGGCGGGATAGGCGTAAATATCGACAGACACCGGGACGTCCCGCGAGCTCGACTGGTAGGGCACGGTGAGATACGCGGAAGGGGGAACCGTCTGGGCGGCGCTGATGGCTATGGTGAGCGTCCCCGCCGCGCTCTCCTCGGTCCCGTCGTTCACCGTGAAAACGATGAGGTCCTGTCCGAGAAAGCCGGAGTCCGGGGTGTACAGCAGGTGCGGGGCCGTGCCGGTGAGGGTCCCGTGGGACGGCGGCGTCACGACGCGATAGCTGAGCGTCGCCGCCCGGGAACTTCTTCCGGTAAGGGTGACCGCGGTGGCACTCCCCCCAACGAGGGAGAGCGCCTGGTTATCGGCGACCGCCCCGGTTAACCGGACGTAGCCGACGCCGTCCCTGAAGAGGGCGAAAAGCAGGGAACCGTCCCCGGAAACCAACAGCGGCACATACCCCTGGGACTGGCCCGGCATGGCGGACGTCCCCTTCATCTGGTAGCTGGCCAGCTCGGCGAAGGTGGCGCCATCGTAGGCTTTCAGCAGGTTCGCCCCGTTGAGGAGGTACACGACGTCCTTTTGGGGATCATAGGCGATGCCGTACGGGGTGACGGAAAGGGAACCACTCCAGCCGAGCGTGCCATTATAGATATCCAGGGAGTTATTGAAGGAGAAGGAGCCGGTGGATTCCGTGGCGAATCGCGAGCAATCCAGGTTCGGGTACACCGGCCCGTAGATGTTCAGGAAAGGGGTCACGCTTTGCTGCTGGACATGGTAGATGCTGTCGTGGCCGTTGCCGTCATAGAGGCCGATGCACTGCCCGCCCGGACCGGGCGAGAACGTGGAGGACCATCCGGAAGGAATCGTCGCCACGATACTAACGGCGCCTGTGACGGGATCGTAGCGTCGCAAGGGCGCTGAGCCGGAGGGACTTCTCCCTGCCGCGACGACCGCTCCGTCACTGCCGAAGGCAACCAGCGTCGTTGCCGGTTCGTTGGCAGCCGCGCTGAACGACACCTCCGTCACGGCTTCGCTCCCGAGATCGACGAGGTACATACCGACCCCCGCCGCATTCCCCGCCACCAGGGTCGTTCCGTTCGGAGAGACGGCCACCCCACCCAGGCTCTTTCCCACCAGGTAGGGTGACAGGAAGCTTTGGGACGGGAGGTGGAACCTGAGGACCATGTCCGCCTGCAAAAGGTACAGGATCTGCCTGGTCGGCTCGTAGGCCACCTGCAGATAGCTGCCCGGAATTTCATCGCCCCGCTTCCCTATGATGGTTACCGTGGAAACGGACGGTGCCGAGATGTTGCCACCCGCGTTTATGGCGAAGCCGTAAAGGGTATGGGGACCATAGCTGTTGAAGGTGTACGGATCGGGGAACTGGTTCCAGGAGGAGCACTTTGCGGGGTCGCTGCTCTCGGTCAGGCAGTACCGGATATCGCCGCCGGCCGAGCCTGGCGTGGTCACCCATATCGTCAGGCTCTCGGACAAGGAAGGCACGACCAACGCGGGGATGTCTGGATTTGCCCCCGCTGTCGCGAGGGAGACGGTGGCGGATGCGGACGGGGAAACGTTTCCGGCGGCATCCCTGGCAAAAGCGAAGAGAGTCTGGGGCCGATAGGGGAGGTAGATGTTAGAGAAGTCATAGCTTGCGGGAGGGGTCCCGGTCCAGGTGCAGTTTGCGGAGGAATTGGCCAGGCTCAGGCAGTAACCGGTAACCCCGGCACTGTCGGTCGCCGCGAAACTGGTGATCGGCACGACGAGAGCCGACGAGGTGGCGGGCAGGCTGAAGGAGGAGATGACGGGGGGGATGGCGTCACGGACGACCGTGAACGAGATGGTCCCGACGCCGCTCTCTCCCTGGCCGTTGAGGGCCGCGAAAGTGAAGCTGTCCGTTCCCTCGTACGAGGGGGCCGAGGTGTAGGTAAGGTTCGGCGCAGTGCCGCTGAGCGTCCCGTGCAGAGGTGCCGCGGTGACCTGGTACGAGAGCTGGCTGTTCAGGGGCGTTACCGCCGAAAGTTTGACCAGCGCGGGAATGCCATGGTTAACCGTCAGTGACTGGCTCAGAGCCGCCGGCACCGACAGATCGATGATGCCGATCCCCTGGTCTGCCAGGGCGAAAAGGAGTGCACCGTCCGGAGAGATCCTCAGGTGCCCGCCCTGGCTGAAGCTGGACCCGGCATCATAGGCGGCGGCCAGGGAGAAGTTTTTGGTGTCATAGGCCAAAACGCTGCCAGCCGTACCGGTGGCGAGGTAGACCAGGTCGGCGCCCGGATGATAGGCGAGCCCGACGGTCGAGGGGAAGTAGGCGTCCATGGCGAGGGTATTGCTCCAGAAATACCCGGCGCCTGCCAACTGGCTGCAGTCCCGGCTCACCCCGATTTCCTGGTTGCCTGAGTACGGGGTGACCTTCCAGGTGATCTTCTGGCTGGCAACGTCATAATTGCCGAGGGAGCCGTAATAGTTGCTTTCGCCCAAAGCAAGGCAGCGGGCGCCCGCGCCCGACGCGAGGGTCGCTCCGGTCAGGTTCTCGAGGACAGTGAGCGCGCCGGTGGCAGGGTCGTAGCGGCGCAGCGGACTGCTTGATCCGTCGGAGGTTTTCGACGCCACCAGCAGACTCCCGTCGGCTCCGAAAGCGACGCTGTGGATCCCTGTTTCATTGCCCGAAGGCGCAAATGCTTTCTGGACCACCGAGTCATCGCTCAGCTTTACCAGGTAAATGGAGGTACGGCTCTCGTCAGCGGCAGCCAGGGTGCCCCCGTCGGGTGAGAGGTCGATCCCGGTGAGCTTGCCGCCGGGCTGATAGGGCGGGAGAAAACTCCGGGAGGCAACCTGGTAGCGCAGGATCGATGCGCCGCTTGCGATGTAAAGCGTGTCCCGGGCGGCTGAGTAGACGAAATCGACGGCCTGCGGGGCCCTGATGAAATTTTTCGACTCGCGCACGGTCGCCGTGGCCGGCGCTGATACATTGCCGGCCGCGTCCCTCGCGAAGGCGTAAAGGGTATGCGTGCCGGGCCCGGTGACGGTGCAACTACCGGGGGCGGTGGCACTCCAGGTACAGGCGTCGGGATCATTGGTCTCGGTCAGGCAGTAAGCGCTGACAGCTATATTGTCACTGGCAAAGAGGGTGACTGGAAAAGTGAGGCTTGTGTAAGAAGGCGGTGCGACGAAGCCTGTGACGACGGGGGGGACTTTATCAGGGGCCAAAATCGTATAGTTCTGGGTTTTGACGGCTTCAGCATTGGAAGCCTTGTCGACCGAATAGTAACGAAGTACCGTACTCTCGACAATGCGGATCTGATTTCCCAGGTACGGTGTCGTTGGCTGGCAGGCGGTCCCAAGGCAATAGAATGTTCCGGCGCAGCCGCTGTCGTAGTAATCGTAACACGATAGTGAGACAGTCAGGGAACTGGGAAAGGTCTGGTCCGTCGAGTATGAGTATGGGTAGACTGATGTGTTCGGAGGAGTGACGTCAGCCGATAAGGCCTGCAGGGGAATAGAGCAGACGAAAAAAGTGGCGATTCCCCAAAAGGCAGTGAACCATTTCATAGAGGGCCCCCAAAAAAGAACAGCAGCATGAAAACATGAAAGCATGAAAGTACAATTAAAAAGCGGCTCTCACACTAACACGCCTCGCTCTTGCTGTCATCTGAGAAAGTGACTGGCTGTGGGGGACCTTGGTACGTTGTGAAAGTTGTTACGATCCCTGCGGCTATTTGCCAGACAGGGCCACCCTTTCAATCATTAATTAGATTGACTCATTGTAATCACTACAGTAAATTGCCTCAAAAACGCTCACTTCGGCTGACGTCCTACCCTACCCTTTTGACCTTATCCCGAATGCGGCTTCTCCGAGTCGAACCCGAGACCCCGAGCAAAGGATTTAACCATGCGGGAAGATCATCCAGCAGCACCCGGAGAAAAGATGGATTCATCAAAGGGTAACGCTTTCTCCTCCATCCGGGGAAGACTCGTCAGCTTGTTGCTGCTGGTGCTGGTGCCCATCTTGCTTGCCCAGGCATACTTCGATTATGTCCGACACCAAAGCAAGAAAAGGGTCGAAAGCGAGGCAAACCTTCACCTTGCCCGGGCTACGGCAAAATCTTTCGATACTTTCCTGCAGGACGTTCTCCACCAGGAATTGGCAATTGGTCTCGCTTTTACCTCGTCGCAGACCTTGTCCGACAAAGAAAAAAGCAGATTACTTTTGGAGAACCAGGCTGGGAACCCGGCTGTCTGGCACTTTTTCTGGGACAATCCTGCGGGGATAGTGACGGCAGCCACTGGATCTCAGTTTATCGGAATGAACATATCCGACCGGGAATTCTATCGAGAAATTGTGGCCGGGAAGGCCTGGGTCGTGAGTGACATGCTCCTTTCCAAGACGACACAACAACCGAGCTTTACTATCAGCCGAGGGATTCGCAATGAGCGGGGTGAGCTGCTCGGCATAATAGTTGCTGGAATCCTGCCTGCCAAACTTGACAGAGTCCTTGCCGTCGAAAGGCCGGGGGATGCGGGAGTGAGCCTTCTGGACAGCAAGGGGATGAACGCATATCGATTCCCCGCAACAAAGTACACCTGGGAGCAGCGCAACTGGCTCAAGCATTACCCCATAATCGGAGAAGTCCTCAAAGGAAAAGAGGTCGTCACAAGCGTTGCATCGGATCTAACCGGGATTAACCGGATTGTAGCCTTCACCCCTGTTCCTTCCATAGGCTGGATCGCGGCTTCCAGCCGCGCCGAAGAAGAGGCAGCGAGGCCGATCATCTCAGCCACTCTTCAGGACACATGGCTTACTCTGCTCGTTGCATTCGTTTCTCTCCTTACTGCCGTTGCCCTATCTCGAACCATTTCCACCTTCGTCATAATCCTCCGCAACTATGCCCTTTCTCTCGGCCGGGGAGAGGCACTGAACCGCTTGACGATCTCCAGACCTGCCGAGATTAGAGACCTTGCCGAGGCTTTAAACAAAATGGCCGAGGAGATACGCTCCCGGGAGAAGGCCCTGCGGGAAAGCGAGCAGCGTTATTCGGCCCTCTTCGCCAACAAGATTAACGGCATGGTTCACTGCCGTATCATCACGAACGAGCTCGGCCATCCCGTCGATTACCTTGTCCTGCAAGTTAATGAGGCCTACGAAAGGATTATCGGGATCAAGAAGGCGGATATAGAAGGCCTCAGGATTACCGCAGTTTTCCCGGATATCAGGGAGTATGCGCTCGATTATATCGGAATGTACGGCAAGGTCGCGCTGGAAAGTGGTGAAATCAGGTTCGAGGATTATTTCGAAGCGACCGGGCAATGGCTGTCGATCTATGCTTACAGTCCTCTGCCTGGCGAATTCATCGCCCTCTTCACCGACGTAAGCGAGCGCAAGCAGGCGGAACAGGTGCTGAAGGAGAGCGAGGAGCAGTTCCGCGCACTAGCCAATTCCATCCCCAACCTGGCGTGGCGGGCGAACAGTGACGGTTACATCACCTGGTACAACCGGCGCTGGTATGAGTACACCGGCACGACTCCCGAGCAGATGGAGGGCTGGGGCTGGCAGGGCGTCCACGACCCGGACGAACTGCCGAAGGTGCTGGAGCGCTGGCAAGCTTCCATTGCGACCGGTGAGCCCTTCGACATGACGTTCCCGCTGCGCGGCGCCGACGGCGTCTTCCGGCTTTTCCTGACCCGGGTAATCCCGCTGCAAGACGCCGCCGGTCGCGTGCAGCAGTGGTTCGGGACTAACACGGACGTCAGCAAACTGAAACGCGTCGAGGAGGCACTGCGGGAAAGCGAGGAGCGGCTGCATTTCGCACTGGAATCCTGCCATATCGGGGCATGGGACATCGAATTGGTGGGCAACACAGCCTATCGGTCATTGGAGCACGACCGCATCTTTGGCTATGCGGATCTCCTCCCCGAGTGGACCCTCGACATGTTCCTCCAACATGCGCTGCCGGAGCACCGCGCAGAAGTGGAAGCCATGGTCCGCGAGGCCACGGCCGCGCAAACCGGCTGGACTCACGAGTGCCGCATACGACGAACTGACGGCGAGATCCGCTGGATCTGGTTTTCCGGACGCTATACCACCGATATCTCAGGGCGCCCCAGGGTGGCGGGAGTTGTCCAAGATATCACTGAGCGAAAGCAAGCCGAGATAGCTCTGTGCGAGAGGGAGGAAGACCTCAACGAGGCCCAGCGTCTGGCTCACCTTGGCAGCTGGCATTGGGACGCGAAGACCGACGTCACCACCGGATCGCACGAACTGCTACGCATTTACGGCTTCGACCCTGCCACGCAAACAATGCCCAATTTCAAGGAACAGCGGGGGCGCTGCTACCCGGAGGAAGATTGGGAGCAAGTCAATGCCGCCGTTCAAAGGACTTTGGAGATTGGCGCCGGCTACGAATTGGACGTGCGCGTTATCCGCGACGGCGCGGCAATCTGGGTCACTACGCGCGGTGAAGCGACGCGTGATGTCAATGGCCAGATGCTGTGCCTGCACGGCACCGTGCAGGACATCTCCGAGCGCAAGAGCAGCGAGGAAGCGCTGAGACTGACTCAGGAATCGATTGACTGTGCGGCCGAAATGGTCGCCTGGTTCACCCCGGATGGAAGAGTCCATTACGTCAACGACGCCACCTGTCGAACACTTGGATACTCTCGTGACGAACTGCTCCAGATGACAGCACTGGACTTCAGCCCCGGCTTCACCTGGGAGCAGTATCGGGAACACTGGCAGGAGGTTCGAGAGCGGAAATCCTTCTCCCTGGAGACCACGCACTGTCGAAAAGACGGCAGCGAGTACCCTGCGGAAGTCCTGGTGAACTACCTCCTTTATGGAGGCAAGGAGTATATCTTCGCCTACGGCAGGAACATCACCGAGCGTAAGCAGGCCGAGGAGCAGATCAAGGCATCGCTGGCCGAGAAGGAGGTGATGTTGAAGGAGATCCATCACCGGGTGAAGAACAACCTGCAGGTCATCTCCAGCCTGATCAGTCTGCAGGCCAACGACTCGAAGGACGGGGCGGTGCGTCAGGTCCTGCAGGACGTCACCTACAGGGTGCGCTCCATGGCACTGGTTCACGAGAAGCTCTACCAGTCCGCCGATTTGTCCCACATAGATTTCGCCGAATACATACAGGGCCTGCTGAGCTACCTTTGGCGCGCCCACGGGGAAATCGCAGCCGGAGTCCGGATGACGTTCGACCTTGAGCCGGTGTTGCTTCCCACGGACACTGCGGTGACCTGCGGTCTCATCCTGAACGAACTCGCCGTAAATGCCCTCGTACACGCTTTCCCGGACAGCGCCGACGGGGAAGTGACCGTCTCGCTGCAGAGCGGAGCCGACGGTCGAACCAGGTTATGCGTGACAGATAACGGCGTCGGCCTGCCCAGGGACCTTGACTGGCGCGAGTCTGGCTCTCTGGGGCTACGCCTGGTGAAAATGCTTTCCAAGCAGCTTAACTCTACAGTTGAATTCAGCAGTGAATACGGGACGAAGTTCGAGATTATTTTTGAGATTCCAGAGGCTTAAGTGGGGGCTGGGAAGTTACCATGGTGATGTCGACTTTGTACGCAAAGGATAATTCATGACCAAAACCACAGTTCTAATAGTGGAAGACGAGGAGATTGTCGCCGCCGACCTGGCTGCCAAGGTGGAGCAGTTAGGTTATGAGGTAGTCGGGAGCGCAGCAAGTGGGGAGGAGGCAGTCGAATTGGCCTGCCGCCTGAAGCCCCAGGTCGTGCTGATGGACATCCGCCTGAAAGGCGCGATGGACGGCATTGAAGCTGCTGAAGCAATGCTACGCCGACACAGCGCGCCAGTCATATACCTGACTGCCTATTCAGACGCAGCCACCCTGGAAAGGGCAAAACTGAGTCAGCCATACGGCTACGTCCTCAAACCTTTCGAGGAAAGGGAACTGTCAACAACCATCGAAATGGCGCTCTACAAGCACAAGTCGGACCTGCAGCTGCGCGAGCAGCGCGAGTGGCTGCGGGTGACTCTCACCAGCATCGGCGACGCGGTGATCACCTGCGGCACCAACGGCCTGATCGACTTCCTCAATCCGGTAGCCGAGGCGCTCACCGGTTGGAGCATCGAGGAGGCCAGGGAGCGCCCGATCGGGGAGATATTCCGCCTGATCAACGAGCAGACCCGTCAGCCCTCCGAGGACCCGGTGGCCCTCGTGCTGCGTGAGGGACGCCCCAAGATTCTTGCCAATCATACAGCCCTCGTGACCAGGAAAGGGCTCGAAATCCCCATCGAGGACAGCGCCTCGCCGATCCTGGACGCCGGTGGCCGTGTCATCGGTGTGGTGCTGGTATTCCACGACGTTACCGAAAAACGGCGGGCGCAGGAGGCGCTGCGCGTGAGCGAGGAGCGCTTCCGCTCCATTGCCGAGAACATGTCGGAAGGGCTGATGCTCTTTAACCCCCACGGCGACCTTATTTATCAGAATCCTGCATCATTGAAAACCCACGGATATTCTGTGACAGAGGATGGGGGCATCGCTCTGGGGAATCTGGAACCCACCTGGCAGGGTTGGGACGACAAAGGCAGTCCCCTCCCCTTTGACCAGTGGCCGGTGTCCCGAGTTTTTCGTGGTGAGAGGGTCCTGAACCAGGTAGTGCACGCACGCCGCCTGGACACGGGAAAGGAGTTCGTTGCCAGCTACAATGGCACTCCGATCTACGACGCCGCCGGCAGCATGGTCCTTTGTTTCATCACCATTCGCGAAATAACCGAACAGCGCAAAGCCGAGAGGGCGTTGAGGGAGAGCGAGAACCAGTTCGGCGTGCTGGTCCAGAACCTTCAGACGGCGGTGGCGCTGGTCAACGAACACGGCGAGTTCAAGATAGTCAATCAGGCTTTCCTCAGGACATTTGATCTGCCCGATGATGCTAATGTCAAGAATGTCAATGACCGCGACTGGAGCCAGTGGCAGGTTCTTGATGAGTCTGGCTCATTACTGGCCGTGGATGAACATCCGGTCCGTGAAGCCGCATTGAAGGGTTCCCACGTGCGGGACAAACTCGTCGCCGTGAAAACGCCCAAGGGCGAGGAACTCAAGTGGCTACTGGTGAGCGCAGAGCCCATTCTGGATGACCAGGATCAGATCAAAAGGCTCATTTGCACCTATCACGACATCACCTCCCGCAAGCAGGCGGAAGATGATCTGAAAAAATTGAACGAAGACCTGGATAATACGGTTATGCAACGGACCAATGAACTTCGCGAAAAGGACCAAATGCTATTAAAGCAGAGCCGCCAGGCGGCCATGGGGGAGATGATCGGCAATATCGCCCACCAGTGGCGGCAGCCGTTAAATACCCTTGGACTCACGATTCAGCAATTGAAGCTTTATTATGAACTCGGCGAATTCACCGAGGAGTTTCTTGACCAGAGTGTCAGAAGCTCAATGGATCTCCTCGAGCACATGTCCAAAACCATCGACGATTTCAGAAACTACTTCAAACCGGACAAGAAAAAGGCCGAGTTCAATCTGAGTGAAGCAATTGGAAACACGTTGTCACTTGTTGAAGACAGCTTGAAGTGTAAAAACATCAACATTGAATTGATTGCTAATGGTGATCCGGTCATCTATGGCTACCGGAATGAATTCGCTCAAGTGCTACTCAATATTCTGAATAATGCCAGTGACGTCATAGTTGAAAGAGAAAGAGTAAATCCAAAAGTGACGATCACGTTCGGCATCGAAGTGGGCAGTGAAGGCGCGCATTCTGTCATAACCATAGCCGACAATGCCGGAGGCATCCCCGAGGAGATCATAAGCAAAGTCTTTGAGCCTTACTTTTCAACCAAGGGACCGCAACAGGGAACAGGAATCGGTCTGTACATGTCGAAAACCATCATTGAAAAGAACATGGGGGGGAGGCTTACTGCGCGAAACCTGACCGACGGCGCTGAATTCAGGATAGAGGTATAAATGGAATCAATGGCTACGCCCGGTCGGTGATGGCGAAGAAGCGCTCGTCGGTCGGGATCAGGTGATCGGTGAATTCCTTCAGGTGCCGGTGGTCCAGGGCAATGGTGACGTACCCGACCACCCGTCCCTGGGTAGTAAATTTAACTGTGCAAGGTTAGCAGATATACTTAGTGCTGGAGGGCTCATAGTGCCAGTCGCTACAATTTTTCGCGGTCTTACTTTGTGCGCCGTTTCCACAACACTCAACCTGGTCGGAAAATTTTCTAAAGTCACTTCTGCTAGCTCATCGACTGGGGAAATTTTTCGGAAGGCCCCTCAGATCACACAACTTTCAGGAACATCCTTCATCCCTGTCCACCGTATGCTCAACCCGCCACCAACCCATTATCCCTCAGACGAATACATTCAACTCCCAACCAAGAACGATCTCCCGCCGGTTTGAAGCTAAAGTAACCTTTCAGTACCCTCATCTCCCGGGGAATTATCTCAACGCCGGACCAAATCGCTTTCGGAAAAAGGAAACCGAATTGGTCCGGAGGAAATCCTTAATCCCTGTCTGGTTAACTACTGGGTATAACATCAGAAAAGTAACGAAATCGCTCTCGCCCGTGGGAAATCGCTCTCGCCCGTGGGAAATCGTTATCCACCGCTGGAAAGCGTTGCACTCGGCGGTAAATCTTTCCAGTTTGTCGGGAGTTCGCCCAACTTTGGAGGAAAGTTTTCAACTGTCCCTAAAGATCCCTCAACTGCGGCGCACAACGCTCAGGTTCCAGGAGTGATAGAACAACGGCGCAGAAGACCGTTCAAAAAAGAAGTAGAGCACACAAGTTGGCAGGGAAAACTTTGAACTTCTGGAAAGAGTCTTAATCGCCCTAACCAGATCGCACAGGTTCAAAAGAGTCCGCTTAATTCCGCAGCAGAGCTTTCTTGAAGTCGAGGAAGTCGTTATGTTTGAATTTAGTACGATTTCCTCGGCAGGAAATTCTTCAAATCCGTGCAGGCCGTTTCAAACGTGATGGAAGTGCCCCCCCCTACCCTGCGCTGCGGGTAGAAGCCAATCCTTACCCCGCGAACCTACTTTGCGAGTTTTCCTTACGGAGTTGAGTGACATCTCATTGGCGTTGGCCTTACTGGACAACCGTGAAATAGTCTCGTTCTGCGGTGAGGCCACCGTGGGTTACGCGGGAGGGGACAGCGTCCGCTTCGGTGCTATAAAACTTGTTTTATGTTTGAATACATCGTTACATTTGAGTCTTTCTTTAGTCCACAGGAAAGAATTTGCGCCACTGTAACAATTGACCACAGGTTTACTGTTGGCAGTTCCGCGGATCGCGGGGATTGTAGTAGCCAGGACACCTTCTGAAAGTGCGGCATCACAGAGCCTCGCGCAATTCTTTCAGTATCTCGTGCTGTCTCTGGTTGATGAAGACCGCAAGGAACTGTTCCGACTGCGGGGTGTGTTGAAAGCTGAGGGCGCACTTGAACGGCGGAGTTTCGCCGTGAACCCGGAACAGGAGGCTTGATATCTCCATGCAACGAATCTGACCCGTCGCGTGGTCTATCAGCTTGAGATCAACCCGGACGTCGTCCGCCCCCCCATTTCTTTACCTACCAGCGTACTGACGCAGCAGCCTCCCAGCGATATGTCGTGGATGACACCGGAGATTTTATTGGCCGCCGAATGCATGACTATGCTGAGCGGCCTCTTGAAGCGGACACGCACAGATTTTCGTTTGTCCTCATCGGCCTCCGCATCGCTGAAATTGGACAGCCGCACCGTATTGCGCCGGATATCGATACTGTCCAGTTGCCCGAGGACCGGCCTGCCGAAATGGGGAGAGCGAATGTACACCTCTTTGCATTGGCTTATTGCTGCGAACTGCAGTTCACTTGTCACCAGTTCCAGATAACTTCCCATGACCCTGCTGATTTTTGCGGAATGAGTAATCGGTATTTCCTTGTAGATGTTGGTTAGGGTGACACAAAGGCCTGCGTCCAGAGCATGCAGTTTATGGAACCGTTCTATGAACGACTGTTGCCCGCCGGCCTTTGACACGTCTGGTTTACCAATCATTGCAGATAACATGCGATTACTCTCGTTGGTAGGTTCTATCCGTATGAATCCGGATAGCTTGCTGTGAGTAGTGGTTGAAGCCAGGTCCTGCCGAAGCTATAGCTGCCGTTTCATACTGCGGTGGTACAGTGCCATAAATCCTGTTTTTGCTCGTAATGTGCCGCCCGCCCGTCGACCACAATCGACGAGCCGGTTTTCTTCTTTGCGGCCTTCTTCACTTCGGTGGACAACGACGCCAGTTTGGCGTATGACCCGACCAGGGAGAGTGAGGTGTTGACGATGCCGACCGACAAGGAAATGAGCGGGAAACTCTCGAGCTCCCCCTTGCGGTTGAAGGCGCGATAACCGCCATCTTCATGATCCCTTTGACCGTGTAGCGACAAGCGCTCGCCTTCGAAGGCCGCGATGATCTGCGCCGAGAGCTGCTCGGCCTGCAGGGACTCGCTGATCAGGATGAAATCGTCACCCCCGATATGTCCGCAGAAGGTGGTCGCTGCCAGGGGGGAAGCTGCTGTGATGGCGGTCATGATCTCCGCCAGCCTCTTGATGACTTCATCCCCTTTCTGGAACCCGTAGTAATCGTTGAACGGTTTGAAATTGTCGATATCGATATAGGCGATATCAAAGTGCGTGTTCGAATCCAGACGCTCGCAGATCTTGCGCTCGATGCTCGTATTGCCGGGGAGCCCCGTTAACGGGTTAGCCCCTTTGGCCAGGACGATCTGGATGTCGGTCATCGCCTTGATGAAACGGTTCACATCAATCACCCCGGCATAGACCCCGTTGCGGGTGATGCAGATCTCGTCGATGCACAGGGTGCTGATAACCGGTTGCAGTATCTTGACCGCTTCCTCGATGGGGGTAGCTGCCTCGAAGCTGATTCCCAGCGGAGCCATGAGATCCCGAATCTTCTTCGAGTGGTTAATGTGGGCCGCAAACCCGTACTTTCCAATGATGTGCTCCTCGAGGAACGTGGAGCGGCTCACGATACCAACGATCACTCCGCCCTCGACAACTGGCAGCACCTTCAGGTCCATGCTCAGCTGGAAACGGCTCAGGACTTTGAGTATCCCGTCACAGGGTGATACCGGCGGGATCGGATGCGCCACGTCCATCATGTTTTCGGAAAGTCTGGTAGTGTCCGCCGTTCCCTCGACAAGGTACAGGGCCGGGGCGCGTGGTACCGCATGCGGCCTGCATTTCCCTGTGCGGCATTCTGCCGGGTAGCCGGCCTTTGTCGTGTCCCTTGACCTAAGAAGGTCGGCGAAATGTTCTGAGGTTAGCGGCTTTGAGAAATAGTACCCCTGGAATTCCGTGCATTCCCTGTCAATCAGGAAGTCGAGCTGCCCCTTGCTCTCAACCCCTTCCGCGATGACGCACAGATGGAGGGCATGCGCTATGGAGATGATGGCCTCCACGATGGCAGCATCGCCGGGATCGCTCACGATATCCATGACAAAGGAGCGGTCGATCTTGATCTTGTCGACCGGGAGGTTCTTCAGATAGGAAAGCGACGAATATCCGGTGCCGAAATCGTCAATTGAGATGCTGATGCCGAGCGCTCTGAGCCGAAGGAGTTGGAGCACGATGTCGTCGGAGACTTCCATGATGGCGCTCTCGGTGATCTCCAGTTCCAGAAAGGCCGGCGCCATATCGGTCTCCCCCAGGATCCTTTCGACCTTTTGGGCGAAGTCGCTATCGCGCAGTTGCCGCGCTGAAATATTGACCGACACCTGCAAGGGTGGCAGTCCCTCAAGCTGCCAGCTTTTGTTCTGCCGGCAAGCTTCATTGAGGACCCATTCGCCCAGTTTAACGATCATGCCGTTTTCCTCGGCCACGGGGATGAATTTATCCGGAGGGATGACCTCACCGTCACGCCTCCAGCGCACCAAGGCCTCCATGCCGGTCATGTCCTTGCCGTTTCTGGCATACTTCGGCTGGTAGCAGAGGAAAAACTCGCCCGCGTCCAGGCTCCTCATCATGCTGCTTTCAAAGCTGAGGCGCTCCAGCGCCATTATGTTCATAGAGGCGGAGAAAAACTGAAAACTGCTGCCATTCGCCCTGGCTTGGTTCATCGCGGCATGGGAGTTCTGCAGCAGGATTTCTCCGCTGAGCCCGTCGGGTGGGAAGCAGGCGATGCCGAGGGTTGCAGCGATGGTGATCTCACCGGTAGCTATCGTGATCGGGCGGGCGAACACCTGCTGCACCTTTGCTATTACGATGTGAAGGTCAGCCTCCCGGAGGTCGCCCCCCAATACGATGACAAGTTCGTCCCGATGCAGGCGGGCAATGGTATCGGAAAGACGCAGCGTCTCGGTGAGCCGGGTGGCAAGGACCCGGACTACCTCGTTACTTCCGGTGTGTCCCAAGGCATCAACCATCCCCTTGAATCCATCCATGCCGATATAGATGACGGCGGTGGGCCTATTGTCACGGCTGTTGAGTAAAATGAGCTGATTCAGCCGGTCCATAAGAAGATTCTGGTTGGGAAGTCCCGTTTCGGCGTCGTAGTAGGAAAGTTTCTCAATGCTCTCCTGAGCGCGTTTCAGATCTGAGATATCGCGAATGATGGCAATGATGCAGGGCTCACCGCCGAACTCAATCATGCTGGCCGTGAGTTGTCCCACCTTTACGACGCCCGAAGTAGAGATGATGCTCACCTCGAGGTCGTTCACTTCTCCATGCTGCTGCAGCTCCCTGACCAGCGCCTGATATTGAGCGGGAACCTGCCACAGACCGAGTTCGGCGACCTTTTTGTTCACTACGTCCGCTGCGCAATATCCAGTCAGCACCGAGAATCCATCGTTAATCTTGAGAAAGCTACCGTCCTTTACCCGGCATATGCAGACGGCGTTAGAGGATATACTGAAGGCCTTGTGCAGGGCATCGCGTGTCATTGCGGCCTCGCGGGCTTGACGCCGCATTAAGGTGTAGAGAACCGGGATCAGCAAAATGCCGGAAACCAGGCCATTGACTACGGTTACGTCCAGTTGGTAGCCCGTGTGGCTACCCAGGTAGCCGCCGACGGCTTGCGACAGGACAAGCGAAACGGTGACCCCGACCGCACAGGTCAAGGCTATGCTTGGCAGGGAAATGAGTTTTTGGTCAACGCTTACGGGCGGAGTCTTTGGCATAAACATTTGGTACCCCATTTTTGTATCCGACTGTCCGACAGAAAGGCATGAGGATTCTGCGAAGCCCATACCTTCATTGACTGAAACAGACATAGCTCGCTCAATTCGACGTCGGTGATTCTGTCAGGTAATGTATATCGTGAAACAGACAGGTCACATCCATGTTACGACACCTTTTACAAAATAGAATAGGGACAGATTATCTGTCCCTATTTCAATCTTGAAGGCTCACTGGTTCCTGTTCATAGGACAGCTGAGTACCTTTTATATAGTTTCTACGAGCAAAATTTACGCCAAAAAACTCTTGATCCAATCATTGAATATTTTGGACTTTTATAGAGCATGTGTCGTCGAGACCTGATCAAACGTTGAACAGCTGTTCGATTCATAACCAGAAGTCCAAGGCTTGGCGTGTTGACGGAAGATGCGGCAGGATTACTATGGGCTTTAAAAGATACGTGATCCCGTGGGGGGACCGTGCACGGAGAGATTAATCGAAAAGCCAGTAAGCAGACACCGGAGTCAATAGAAGAAGGTGCACTCGGCGGACGAAGAGCGCCAGAGCACGCCTTGAGATTTGCGAACCTCGATGAAAATTAGTTTAGTCTATTGTCACCTTGGTTTTGGATGACTGTAATAATCCCTCTATATACTCCGGGTCAGAAACTCGATTGAAATCAGGTGTCACGAATAGTAACCGGTACTTTGCTGCCCCTATCAAGGGGACCAGAAAGCCCACTGCCAAGTATGCATCCGCGGATGCCTATTGCTGGCAGTGGGCTTTTTTCATGTTCGACTACCATTTAAATCGGTGTGGAATCATGCGGCAGTCGACCTACTCTAAAATGCAGTTGTTTTTCATGCTTTCGCCGACCTTGCTGCTGCTTGCGCAATTTGGCGTGGCCCTGCTGCATCATCACCATCCTGGGTCGTATTACGACCACAAGGACCAGTTTCACCACGTCACGATCGAGGCTCCCTGTCCGGGCAAAGTCTCAGTGCGGTCAATTCCTGAGTCAAACCGTCCGATCATCACTTCCGCAGTCATCGCCCATCAAGTATTCCTCGGACGATCCACGGTCCTTGTTTCGCTTAGCCCCCCAACCTTGGTTCGCCTGCGGCCCAAATCACGCGCTGCACCTTCGACGCACGACAGGGCGCCCCCCGCATAAATCCCCACACCTCGCACCCGTTCCCCCCCTATAGGTCAGCGGGGCGTTACGGCGAAGCTGAACCCGTCCCTGACGGGGACGGAGCACTACGGGTTTATCTTGAAAGAGCTGCTCCAGGAGTCTGAAAGGGGATGAAACCGGACATCGCACGGCTTTTATATACGCCAAGGAGCTGCAAAGCTATCGAAAGGGGGAGGCATGATCTAATCGGAGCGGCCTGTGTAACAGTGTGGATATTTGTGAAACACCAAAATCAACTTTACCCCTGTGACATTCCAGGAATAGGAGACCTACCGTGAAATTCCTTACCATTAAGCTGTTTATCATATCCGTCGTGATGTTCGCCGCCAGTTCTGCCTTCGCATCGTTTTCCTATAATTTTGACGTCAACACTTCGGGATTGAACGGTAAAACGGGGTACATTGACCTCCAGATGAATCCTGATAACAGCTTTAGCGTAGCAACGGCCACCACCTCCAACTTTTTTTCCAGCGCAACATTTGTCGGCGATGCCGCTTATATGGGCAATGCTGCCGGCCAGCTTTCCGACAACTCGCTTTCTCTCAGCACTGCCGGAGCAGCACAATCCAATGACTACTTTCATCAGGTAACCTTCGGAGATACCTTCCATTTCCAGCTTAACCTGGCAGGCGCACCGAACAACACCTTCGCATTGTCTTTTTTTGGTGAGGACGGCATTACTGCGTTGTTATCGACCAACAGCCTGACCGGTACCGCGGCAACCATCGAATTAACCGAAACCGGAGCTGTCCTTAACCTAACGAGCAACGAGACCAGCGCCACACCTACCCCCCTCCCCGCAGCCGCCTACCTGCTCGGTAGCGGCCTGATGGGCCTGGCAGGCCTGCGCAGAAGGAAGCGGAAACAGTAACAATACCTAAGCTCAAGCTGAAAAGTCCGAGCATGACAGAGAACCGGGCCCTGCGGTAACCAAGATCCAGAAAGCCCGTCATTTTACCCACCTCAACCCAAGGAGAATGCACCATGAAACTCTTCAGCACATGCCTTGCCCGACCCGGCCTGCGACGGCTCTTCGGCCTCGCGGCATTAGCGGCCGCAGCCGTGGTCCCGGGGACGGCCTTCGCCGCCTCGCCCGACGTCGTCATCAGCCAGGTGTATGGCGGCGGCAACGCGGGCTCAGTCTACAAGAACGATTTCATCGAGCTGTTCAACCGCGGTAGCGTCGACGTCAACCTCGCCGGCTGGTCGGTCCAGTACGGCTCGGCAACAGGCACCTCCTGGGCGGCAACACCGCTTACCGGCACCATCAAGCCGGGCCAGCACTACCTGGTTCAAGAAGCGGTCGGCGCGGGTGGCACGACTAATCTGCCGACTGCCGACGCGACCGGAACCTTAGCCCTGGCAGCCGGGGCCGGCAAGGTGGCTCTGGTGACCGGCACCACGACACTTACCTGCGGCAGCAACTGCGCAGCCAGTTCGACCGTGCGCGACTTCATCGGTTTCGGCACGACCGCCAACAACTACGAGGGAAGCGCCGCGACTCCGGCGCCGAGCAACACGACCGCAGTGCTCCGTGCCGTCAACGGCTGCACCGACACGGACAACAACGCCACCGATTTTACCGCGGGAGCGCCGAACCCGCGCAACAGCGCCTCAGTCTTCACCCCCTGCTCCGTCAACGGCGCCTGCGGCACTGACAACGGCCAGGCACTGGCGGCAGTAGCTCCGACAAACCTTTGCTCCGCGGGGACGCTCTCGGCAATCTCCGGCTCCGGCCACCCCTGGAACTGGAGTTGTCTGGGGATTTCGGGCGGCACCACAGCTGGCTGTTCGGCCACAATCCAGTCCTATGCCGAGAACTTCGCAACGGACGGCAACGGCACGCTCGTCGGCGCCACCGCACAGACCGTCGACTACAACGGCTCAACCACCCAGGTCACCGCGAACGCCGCCGCCGGGTACAGCTTCCAGAACTGGACCGGAACCAACGGGTTTGCTACCTCCTACGACAACCCCCTTATCGTGAGCAGCGTGACGGCCGGCCGGACCATCACGGCGAACTTCACCGCAGCCAAAGTCAACGGCGCCTGCGGTTCCGACGACAGTAAAATCCTCGCGGCCACGGCTCCCTCCAATCTCTGCGCCACCGGCGCCGCTTCGGCGGTCGACGGGTCCGGACACCCCTGGAGCTGGAGCTGCACCGGGACCAACGGCGGCACCCAGGCGCTCTGTTCGGCCGCGATCCAGAGCTACGACCTGACCTTCTCCGCCGACGGCAACGCCACCATCGAAGGCGCCGTCTCGCAGAAGGTCGACTTCGGCGGCTCGGCAACCCCGGTTACGGCCAACGCCAAGGATACCTACTATTTCTACAGTTGGACCGGCAGCAACGGCTTCAAATCCACCGTCTCGAACCAGCTGACCATCGCAAACGTAACCGCCAGCCAGGCGTACACCGCCAACTTCAAGGGCGGTTTCACCATCTTCCACGTCAACGACACCCATGCACGGGTGACCCCGCACAAATGGGTCGTCACCGAGCACGGCACCTCCGCTCCGGTGTTCGAGGACGTGGGAGGGGCGGCCTACCTGGCAAGCGAGATGCTGCAGTTGACGGCAGCCCAGCCCAACTCCCTGGTGATCGACGCCGGCGACATCTCCGAGGGTAACCCGATCGGCGACATGGGGGGCAACGGCAGCATGACCCAGTTCTACGCCATGCTCTCGGCAAAACTCAAGAAACAGCACGGCCGGGGCATGGACGCGGTAGTCGTCGGCAACCACGACGTCCGCGACGCCAATTACATCGGCAACCTGGTCACCCTCCAGAGTACCGGGGTGCCGGTGCTCTCAGTCAACGTCAGGGACATCACCACCCATCTTCCGTACTTCGCTCCCTACAACATCGTCACCATCAACGGCACCAAAATCGGCATCCTCGGCTACACCACCTCCGCCTCCGAAGCGGGCGCCTCGCTCGCGTCGACCATCGAGGTCGCGGACTGCGACTGGAGCAGCAGCGACCCCGGCAAGATCCACCTGGCCGACTGGGTGAACGAACTGCGCAACAACCAGGGGTGCGACGTGGTCGTGCTTGCCGCCCACATCGGACACAGCTCCATCGTCGATCCCGCGGCACCTCTTCTGGTGGACAACGACAAAGCGAAACTGCCGGAAGTTGTCGTCACCGGCCACTGGCACACCTACGTCGACACCGTCTGGCAGCCCGAGATGCTCGGATACAAGACCATCTTCACCGAGGACGCCAGCTACATGAAGTTCATCGGCGAGCTGAAGGTGACCGACACCGGCGCCTACGTAAGCGCCGCCAACCATGTGATCCGCGACGCCGACATCACCCCAGACCCGGACGTGCAGGGGCTGGTCGACGGCCTCACCAAGCAGTACAACCAAGCTCACCCGGGACACCCGGTGGACGAAGTCATCGCTACACGGCCGACAACCTGATGCTGGACAACAACATGAAGTGGTGGTCCGCCAACGAGTACCCCTGGAGCGGCAACAACACCGCCGGCCAGTGGATCTGCGACGCCATGCGCTGGAAGGCGGAGCAGCTCTTCGGCTCGTGCGACCTCTCCATGGAGACCGGCGGCGGCGTGCGCGCCGACATCCCCGCGGGTCCGGTCAACTACCTGCAGATCTACGAAACCTTCCCGTGGAAGGACCACTTTTTCACCCGCATCAACATGACCGGCCAGGAAATCGTCAATTTCCTGAAGGCAACCAACGTGAACGCGGGCTTCTCCAGCGCGCTGGAAGTGACCGCCTTTGACGGGATACCGAGCAACGTCCTGTTCAACGGTCAGCCGATCGACCTGAAACACGTTTACACGGTGGCTATCAACAACTACATGTACAATCACCCGCCCACCGGCGTCACCTGGTCCGACACGGCGCCGCTCTCCTCAAGCGTCCTTTGCCGCGACGGCATCGTCGACTTCATGCGCCAGTTCAGCGCCGCAACCCCCTATCATGTGGGCGGCCCGCGCTATCACCTGAACACGGAGTTTTCCGGCGGATACCGCGCCGTGGTCACCATGATGAACGACAACGACACCAAGCCGACCTTCGAGGACGCCTTCATCCGCTTCCTTTCCGCCACCCCGGAGACCCTGGCCCGCCGCGGCAACAACCAGGTTCCGGCCGATCTGGTCAACGCCGACGGCACCATCAACCCCAAGAACCGGTTGGCCGAAGCGGAACTCTTCCGCAGCTATCTCGGTTTCAAGAGCGGCGTCCTCAAGCCCGGCGACATCCTCGAGACCTGGGGCAAAGGGAGCTTCTACGGAGGCGACCCCGAGTTCGTCGACCAGGAAGGGATCCAGGCCGACGGGGTCGAGTTCAAGATCGTCGGCCACGACGAAAGCCTCGCCAAGCCGTCCTTCATGTCGTCCATCGGCGCCTTCTGGAACGACTCCTTCAAGAACCACTACGTGCAGTTCCTGGCGAAGAAGACCGGGGCCAACTCGGCCAGCGACCAGAACGGTCAGACAATCTCGGTCATGGACGCGACCGGTTACGCCGCCATGACCCTCCCCGGCAACCTAGGCGACACCCTGCTCATCTCCGGTGTCACGACCATGGAAAGCTACGCCATGCGTTTCCGCTGCGACAAGGCGGCGGCCACCGCAATCGCGCTCCCGTCAGCGTCCGCCGTTTCCTCCCACCTCGACCCGGTCGCCCCGGCGAACACCAGCGGCCAACTCACCCTGAGCGCCACAGCCGCCGTCAATGCCGGGACCTACCTCCTTCCTCCGGTGGCCGACGCTCAGGTCGCCAGCGGCAACGCCGGCACCAACTACGGCACCGGCAGCAACCTTTACCTCCAGAGCGCGGCCAGCGGCTACGGCAACGAGCGGGCCTGGCTGAAGTTCGACCTCTCCGGCATCCCGGGCGGATCAACCATTTCCGGCGCGGCGCTTCAGCTCTGGGACTTCAAGTCCACGGGAGCCGCGCTCGATGTGGAAGTTCATGGCGGGACCGATGACAGCTGGACCGAGACCGGGATCAAATGGAGCAACCAGCCCGCTTTCGACGCCACGGCGCTCGACACCCAGACGCTCGCCGCCGGGCAGGCAACACTCTGGTATAACTGGGATGTCACCCCCTTTGTAATCGGGAAAATGGCAGCCAACAAGCTCGTCTCGCTCCTTGTCAAACCGGCTAGCGAGGATTCCACTGCAGTGCCGTCCCCGAGCTACAGCTTCGACGCCAAGGAATACGGCAGCAATGCACCCGTCCTCAAGGTGACTACCCTGGCAACGGGGAATACGGTGACAAGGGTCGAATTCTTCTATCGCTACTCCTCGGACAACGCAAACTGGGGATCCTGGACGCTGGCGACCGCCGCCACGACGGCACCCTACACGACCAGCTTCGGTTTCACCGAGGGGACCGGCTACTACGAGTTCTTCAGCCGGGCCACCGACAGCGGCGGCCACGCCGAACCCGTTTCGTACCTTCCCCAGACCGCCACGCACTACACGGGCTCTCCCGCCTACTACCCGATCGTTTCGCTCGACGCCCTGTATCAGAGATACAACGGCTCGCCGAGACCGGTGACCGTCACGACCATCCCAACCGACACGACGGTGGCAGTGACGTACAACGGAAGTTCAAGCGAGCCGACGGCTCCAGGCGCCTATGCCGTATCTGCCATCCCCCAGGGTTCCACGACCCCTAACATAGGTACCCTGATCATCGCCAAGGGCGCGGCGACCGTCTCCCTGAGCGACACGAAAGTGTTCTACAACGGCACACCGAAAAGCGCGACCGTTTCCACCACCCCGCCGGATTTGAACGTTACCGTCAGCTATAACGGATCCACGACCGCACCGAGCGCCGTGGGAAGCTACACGGTGACCGCCCTTGTCGACGATGCGAATTACCATGGGGGCGCAACCGGCACCCTGACCATCGCCAACCTGCCGGCAAGTGTCCTGAGTTCCGCCTTCGTGTACAACCGGGCGAGCAGGTCCTACAACGGCACGCTGACCGTAACCAATGCGGGCTCGTCAGCTTTTGCTGGCACCCTGACCGTTCAATTGGACAACCTGACCCAAGGAGTCACGGTCATTAATCCGACCCGGATCAGCAACGGGGCGCCGCAGATCGACAAGGCGCTGGCCACTGCCCTGAACCCCGGCCAGTCGGTTTCCTTCCCGATTCAGTTCAACGATCCGACCAATGCACGGATCAGCTTCACCCCGGCTGCATTCCTGAACTAGGAGGCAAGCGGCGACGACAAAAGGGGCACGGTTTTCCGTGCCCCTTTATTTTTGCCCGGCGTGAGGGGCAACCCGGCTATGTTGAAGGAAACTCGCGCTGCCAACCGGGGGAAGACAGTCCGCCAAGGGCGCTGTAGGAAAGGGGAGGACCAGAAGGTATGGTATGGGAAGTGGAGGCTCGCCGCTTTCAGCTTAAAGCAGTTTCTCCGCCAGAGTTTTGAGCTTGGGCCGCATATTTTCCGTCAGTTTCGGGTGTGGTTCCTTGGCAATCATACCGGTAATGAGTGTTCCAACGACTTCGGCGCCGATCGTCTTTGCCGTCATTTTGAGCTGTTTATCGGTTCCAAAAAACCAGCGTCCCAAGATTCCAGGTGCAGCACACGAGGAGACCAGCAGCGCTTTTTTCTTCGGTGCCTGCGCTTTTCTATACTGTGGTCCATTCATATCCCATGGCCAATAGGCATAAACAACCAGCCGCTCCATAAATCGTTTGAAGACGGCTGTCACTGAACCGAAATTCGTTGGTGCCGCGAAAATATAACAATCCGCCCGCTCAATTTTATCAATCAAATTCTGCATGCCATCATGGAGTACACACTCTGCAGGCGCCGCACCGGGATGTTGGGTGCACGCACGGCAATTAAGGCAAAACTCGACAGGGTATTCACGGAGAAGTATAATCTCGACTTCGGCGCCAGCCGTCTCTATGGCCCGCGCTAGAGCCGTGACCGTTTGATCAGTCATGCCATCATCCCGATAAGAACCGTTGATTGCCAGTACCTTCCTCATGATCGTCATCCCTTTCTGTCCGGATATATCCGTCTTTTAGAGTCTCCTGTGACGGACTGGTTGGTGAAACTTTTCACCTGCGCCCGACAAGCGCGGGAATGATTCCGAGCAGCACGAGGACGAGAATTAACTCGAGCGCACCCAAACCAAAATACGCCGCCTGCAGCCATGAGTAGTGCCGTATCAGCGCCAATTCGACGAAGATCCAGATAAGCATACCGAACCCGGCAACCGCTGACAACAGCAGGGCAGCGCCTCGACGAGCCTGTAGCGCAACTGCGGCCGCGAGTTGAGTGCCGCCGACCAAGAGGCCGAGGACAAGGCCCGGTACGACATAGGAAGTGAAGGGACTCGTGGCAAGGTATGCGAGCGGGACGCCCGCTCCGTTCCACCCAACGGCGAGCACCGACCCGGCGAAAGCGGAGAGCGCTCCGAAGCCTAAAAGCACCCTGAGGGTTCGGACGACAAGCCGGTTCGGCACGGTTAGACGCATGGGACACTCACCTCATCCAACCCCGCAGACTGCAGCTGCCCCCAGCAGCTTCGGCTGCACGGCCGGTTGTCTAGACCATCGGCGATTGGTATGCCAAAGCGGTGCGTTTTATTCCCTCGGCATAGGAAGTGGGATCGAAACTGAAGGCTTTTGAGAACTTGGTTGAGTCAAAAAGGTACATCGAATCGCTCTGGTATAACATTTCATAGGACTCACGAATATTCGAGTCGAATAAGCCTGCAATCCAAAGCAGTGGACGGCTGAGAACTCGGTACTTTGGCTTGACTCCAAATGCTTTTGCCACCATCCTGATAAATTCATCTCCCGTTGGCGGATTGGACGCCGTCGGGACATGCCACGTCTGATTCCAGGCTGAATCGGTATCCGCCAGCAGCACCAGGCTTCTCGCCGCATCCGGTGTATAAGTGTATGAGTGTGGCACAGAGCTTTTGACCAGGCAAGAGGCAGTGCCCCCCTTGGCAAATTTGTCGAAAACCAGAATGTTGGCAACACTCGTCATGGCACGCGGACCGTAGAAATCGGCCGAGCGCGCAATCATCGCGCTGAGCCTGCCGGCCTTGACTTCATTGAGCAGGGTAGTGGCTATCCGGGCACGGATTTCCCCCTTTTTACTGCAAGGATTGAACTGAGTATCCTCGGTCATGGGTGCGCTGAACTTCCCATACATGTAGACGTTATCAAAAAAAATAAGTTTCGCATTTGACCGCTTACAGGCTTCAATCACGTTGTTCATGATACGAGGCCACAGTTCGCTCCAGACTTTGAAATCGTACTTCAAGCCTACAAGCAAGTACACCGTAGCCGATCCGGACACCGCCCGGATGGTTTGTTCAAGGTCCGAGAGGTCTGCGGATAAAACTTCGGTCGCGCCCTGGACCGACCTGGGATTGCGACCGACCAGACGAACCCGTTTTCCCTTTTGCAAAAGCTCGCTTACCAGTTCGCTACCAATTGCGCCACCGGCTCCTAGAATTGTATGCATGCAGTCACCCCCATCAATGTGCCACCCTCCCCTGACCCGGGCGGGCGGCTACTCATCCAACCTATATGAGCGCCGATCCTCGCCGGGGTTAAGCCCCAAGGATTCAGAGTCGTCAGCGATCTTTATCAGGAGTGCCGCAATCTCCCTGAGTTGCTTCGGTTTAACCTCCACGTTTCGGAAGGCGAGGGGCGATTCCACAAGGATCACCGTCGGCTCAGTGGGACAGGCCCGGGCTGAGAAAAATAACAGCATGAATTCGTCCAGAGGATACCGCCAGCAAAAATTCTATTTATCTTGTTCTTGCCGCTTAAACAGATGATCCGATTGGTCTTGCCTACCGGGTTTAGTTATCATTGCCATACATATTCGAAAGTTTCTGTCTGATCCTCAGAATGTCTTTTGCTTTGCAACC
>Ga0209123_1000784_pt1 | contig 36916 bp, 35 predicted proteins | sample BarGraIncu00431A_FD_184500 | JGI IMG/M metagenome (GOLD analysis project Ga0209123, IMG submission 184500) | Arctic peat soil microbial communities from Barrow, Alaska, USA - Barrow Graham LP Incubations 004-31A (SPAdes) (version 2) | ecosystem: Environmental > Terrestrial > Soil > Wetlands >... | reverse complement strand
AAAAGACAGATAATCAATATAAAAGGTGGTTATAGGGGAAACGTTGTTCCACCGGAGGCAAAAGCATTGATTGTTGGTTTCAGTGTAAAAGAGATTAAAAACTACAGCTTGAGGATTCAAGAAAAAATTGGAGTGGATTTTATAATATCAGAACAGGGTGGAGGTGTTTTGATAACAGTTCATGGATTGGCCGCTCATGCTTCCACACCAGAAAAAGGGAAAAATGCATTGACCGCACTTATTTCATTTTTATGTTCTATACCGTTTGAAAAATGTGATGGTTTTGATGCACTTCAAGGAGTGAATTCAATCTTTCCTTATGGTGATTATTATGGACTAAAAGCTGGAATAAGCTATGAAGATGATATATCTGGAAAACTTACAGTGAATTTCGCCATATGTGAATATACAATTTCTGGGCTGTTAGTACATTTTGATATGCGTACACCAGTATCTGCTAAAGAAGAAGTTGTGGTAAATACACTTTATAAAAAACTTGCAGTTTATAATATACTACTTAATAAAAATGGTTGGAGACAACCACATCATACGCCTGAAGATACTACATTTATAAAAAAATTACTTGAGGTATATGGTGAAAATACTGGTTTTAAACCATATTGCAAATATACGGGAGGCGGCACTTACGCTCATATAATAGAGGGTGCAGTAGCTTTTGGAGCAAGGTTCGAAGATACTCCTAAAACTGCACATATGGCTGATGAATTTATACCTGAAAGAGACTTAATACTTAGTTCTAAAATATTTGCACATGCAATCGTAGAACTTTGCCAATAATCGATTAAATTTATTATATATCTAAAATTAACAAAAGCATGATATATAAAATCTAAGAGAAGAGAGAATAAGTCAAAGCAATTGCGTAGTGAATGCTTTGGATAATGTTGTTAGAGCTTTGACTACTTCTCTGTTACTGAAAAGATTTAAATTAATAAAATCACATTAGGATTGGTGATAATATGGAAACCAAATTTGACTTCAGCTTTATGCTGGTGGCACTTACACAGTCAATTAAATATGTACCCATTACATTAATATTGGCGATTGTACCGTTTATAGTAGGCCTTGTTATAGGGACATTAATTGCATTGGCTAGATTTTATAAGGTACCTTTATTAAATAGGGTACTTCAAATATATGTTGTAATTATTAAAGGAACACCAGTAGTATTATTACTTATACTTATATATACCGCAATAATTTCAGGCTTTGACGGGGTAGCGGAAAAGTTACATTTGGCCATACGTACTAAAGATATAAATACGATATATATTGCTTTTATAGCATTATCATCATTTTCTATAGTAAATATATCAGAAACAATGCGCGGAGCTCTTTTTTCAGTGGATAAGGGTCAGTACGAAGCTGCTTATTCTGTAGGGATGACCACGCTTCAGACACTGAGGAGAATTATATTTCCACAGATATTGCCAATTTCTGTGCCTATGTTATGCAGTAATTTAATAGGTCTTGTTAAAGGGTCATCTCTTGCATTTATGATTTCTGTAACAGAAGTGCTAAATGCAGCATTAATTACTGCAACTTCAAATTATAATTTTTTAGAGGCCTATGTAGCGGCGGCTATGGTTTATTGGGTTATATGTATTACGATAGAAGGAATTTCACATATACTGGGAAAACGTCTTAGGGTTTATGTGAGCGGCGCAGCAGTATGAATTAAAAGTAAGATGGAAGGGGCGAGAATATTATGTCTGATAAGATAAAAGAATTAGCTTTTCAAATTGAATCAGATATTATAAATATAAGAAGGCAAATTCATAAAAATCCAGAATTGGCATTGCATGAGTTTGAAACAGCAAAACTTGTTTCTAAAAAGCTTAATGAACTAGGATTCGAAGTTACGGAAAATGTAGGTATAACTGGAGTTGTAGGTCTTCTTAGAGGAAAAGGTCCAGGTAGAACTGTTGCTATTAGAGCTGATATGGATGCACTACCAATCCAGGAACAAACTGATCTCGAATTTAGGTCAGTAAATGACAATGTAATGCATGCATGTGGGCATGATGCACATACTGCAATACTTTTAGGAGCTGCAACAATACTTTCTAAAATTAAGGATTCTATTAAAGGAAATGTTAAGTTTATTTTTCAACCTAGTGAGGAAAGTGGGATAGGGGGAGCTACAGAAATGATTGAAGAGGGGGTTTTAGAAAACCCTAAAGTAGATTCAGTATTGGGACTACATGTATCATCTCTTATTCCATGGGGTAAAATCGGATATAGAGAGGGAGCAATAAATTCTAGCGCTGCAGGATTTGAAATTGAGATAATTGGAAAAGGTGGGCATGGATCCGCACCTCATGAGGCTATTGATGCAATTATAATAGCATCTGAAGTAGTTCAGGCATTACAAACAATTTCGTCTTCCAAAATTGACCCAAGAGAAACTTTTGTTTTAACAGTTGGGACAATTAATGGAGGTTGTGCAGCTAATGTTATAGCTGATAGAGTATCTTTAACTGGAACAATTAGATATTTTAATCCTGAAATTATTAGTAAAGTTGGCGATATTTTTGGCAATATTATAAAATATATTACTGCAGCATATGGGGCTACTTATAATTTTAAATTTAGGCCAGGGATTGGTTCAGTAATAAATGATAGTAAGACAGTTAATATTGTGGCTAATGCTGCAATTGAGATAGTAGGCGTGCAAAATGTTTTGATAGTTCCACAATCTTTAGGAAGTGAAGACTTTGCAGCTTTTGCTTTACGAGTGCCTTCTGCATTTATAAATCTAGGCGTGGGGTTCGATAATAAAGAAAATTATCCAGGGCATCATCCTAAATTTGATATTGATGAAAAAGCACTACCTATTGGAGCAGCGGTGCTTGCTAACTCAGCTATAAAATTTTTAAATAATTAAATATAAATTTAGAGTAGTCTTGATTAATAAAAAAGACTACTCTAAATTTTATATATGTGAATATTAAGATGGGAAGGATGGATATTATGTTAGAAAAAATAAAACAATTATCTTATGAAATTGAATCAAATATTATTAATATAAGAAGGCAAATTCATAGAAATCCGGAATTAGCATTAAATGAGTTTCAAACATCGGAACTTGTGGCAAGTCATCTTAATAAATTAGGATTTGAAGTCACTGAAAATGTAGGAAAAACAGGCGTAGTAGCACTTCTTAGAGGGAAAGTGCCAGGCAAAACTGTGGCACTTAGAGCTGATATGGATGCGCTACCAATTCAAGAAGAGAATTATCATGAATATAAGTCAATAAATGATAACATTATGCATGCATGTGGACATGACGCACATACAGCGGTGCTCTTAGGTGCAGCTACAATATTATCTCAAATAAAAGAGACTATAAAAGGTAATATCAAATTTATTTTTCAGCCTAGTGAAGAAATCGAATTAGGTGGAGCTAGAGCAATGATTGAGGAGGGTGTTTTGGAAAACCCAAAAGTAGATGCTATCTTTGGGTTACATGTAAATCCAGAACTCCCAGCTAAGACTATTGGATATAGAAACGGTGCAATATGTGCCACCGGAGCAGGGTTTCAAATAGATATAATAGGAAAAGGTGGACATGGTTCGTCACCTCATGATGCTATTGACGCAATTATAATAGCTTCAGAAGTGATTAGGTCACTTCAGACAATTTCATCTTCCAAAGTCGACCCCAGAGAAACTTTTGTTTTAACAGTTGGGACAATTCACGGAGGTTATGCAGCTAATGTAATAGCTGATAAAGTAACATTAACTGGAACTATCAGATATTTCAATAATGAAATTATTGTGAAGGTTGGTAAAGATATTGAAAACATTGTAAAATATGTTACTTCAGCACATGGAGCAACCTATAAGTTTAATTTCCGCGCTGGTGGAAATCCTGTAATAAATGATAATAAAATGATTAACATCGTAAAAAATGCAGCAGTTGAGCTTCTTAATGAAAAAGATGTTATTTTAGTTAAGCAGTGCTTGTGGGGTGAAGATTTTGCACTATATGCATCATTAGTACCAGCAGCTTTTGTACTTTTAGGTGTAGGTTATGAAAATCGAGAAAATTATCCATTGCATAATTCTAAATTTGACATTAATGAAGAAGCTTTACCAGTGGGGGCTGCGCTGCTGGCTTATTCTGCTGTAAGTTTTTTAAATTAAGATTAGGACCTTAGGGGTAGTTAATTTATTATAAAAAAACAAAAATTAAACATCATTTGACTTTAACTGGTATCTGTTTACGCATATTGAAACATTAAAATACTGTATTCCAAGAATGAATACTAGATATATAATTATCTTGTGGGGGGCATATAAATGATAAGAAGTCGAGAAAATAAAGAAGTTGAGGGGATATTATTAAATATTTCTGAGGGGGACCTTACAAAGTCATACGATGAAAAAAGTACACATAAAAGTAATTTGAAAAGAAATCTCAACAATGTAATTTTTAAATTTAGAGGTCTAATATCTCAAATTATAACACTTACGGATAAAACAATTAATTCAACAGAGGAATTAAAAAAAAATGCAGATGAAATTAAAACCTCAAGTAAAGAAAATTCTTTAATGATAAATAATATATCTAAAGATATGGAAAAGCAAATGTCATTAATTGAGGAGGCTAAAAATTATTCAAATGAGGTAAGTAATATGGCTACTTTAATTGAGGAAAAGGCAGAAAATATAAAAAAGATGGAAGGAGTTAATTTAAAGACTTTGGGAAACAGTTATGATAATCTTGAAGTTCTAATAAATAAAATTGAGCAAACAGCTAGTTCGAATATTACTACAAATGAAAAGGTTAAAAGTTTAGAGGAAAAAAGTTACCTTATTCAAAGTATAGCCGATGAAGTAAGCAAAATAAGTGCAAACACTAATTTATTAGCATTGAATGCATCTATTGAAGCGGCTAGAGCTGGTGAATATGGCAAGGGTTTTGCCGTGGTAGCAGATGAAATAAGAAAACTAGCAGAAAACTCAACTATGCAAGCCAAACATATTGCAGACATAATTAATGATGTGAAAAATGATATTAGGGACATTTCCTCAAGAATGGAACTAGATGTAAAAGAAATAAAAGGATATATAGAGGTTTCAAAGCTTACTCAATCAAACCTCAATGACTTAAAACTACAGACGAATAACTCCTATGAGGCGTTTGTGGGAATAGGTGAAAATATTGTTGAACAGGTTAAAAAAATAGATAAAATAGATGATGCTGTTAAACAAGTATTCTCAACGTTTGAAAGCTTATTTTCAGCTACTTCTGAAATCGCTGCAGCTTCTGAAGACCAATTTAAAATTACCGAAAATACCTTTGACAGAATAAATGAGCTTCAACAGATGAATCACGACATAAAACAATATACAGATTCTTTTGCAAAAAACTACAAAATAGACACCGATAAAAAATTGTATATAAATAATGGAATTACAACTTTAAAGGAAATAGCTAAGTTGCCAGCATTGAGTACTATGGAACATTCAAAGGCAACTCCTGTATTATTGGAACAACAGAAAAAATATCCATATTTTGAATTGCTTGGTCTTGTACAGAAAGATGGTCTTAGAAAAGCAATTACATTAGATTATGGGGAAAAACAGGTATATGTAAGTTTTGCTCATAGACCATATTTTAAGCAATCTATTGTTGGCAAAGATTTCATATCAGAGCCTTATATATCTGTAGATACCAATAATTATTGTATTGCAATTTCTGTGCCAGTTAAAAATGAAAAAGGTGAAATTTTAGGGATAATAATAGCTGATCTTAAATTATAATTAAATCTTTATGTTTTGTTAGTAGCAATTTTACAAATGAACACAACATTGATTAAACGGTAGATATAGAATCGAATAAGATAATATATATATAAATAAAAAGCTTGACATTATTTTAGAATAACTATATTATATAAATAAGATATAAATAAACATATATGAATACTAGGTATTAACAATAAAACTTAATATAAACTTCTTATCCAGAGTGGTGTAGGGACTGGCCCGATGATGCCCGACAACCAGCATTCTTATTTGAATGCATTGGTGTTAATTCCAGTAGGTTTAAACCTTGAAGATGAGAAGCTAAATTGGATGATATCCTTCTTTAGCTTTTCTAGAGAAGGATATTTTATTTAATTAGATTGAGTTTTAGGGGGAATGAAAAAGTATTAAATGAAAAATTATAAAAATTAATTTAAAAAATAATCTGACTGGATAACCAGAGGATGTATTTCTATTAATAGAATTACGTCCTTTTTATTTTGGATTAAATTTAACATATAGTAAAAAAGGAGGAGAGAAAATGGGCGAAATTAATCTTGAAGACCCCGCAGTTAGTATACGCGAAGCGCGTCTTGGGTCAATAACTGGGTTTAATGGTACCGCAGGAGAACTTGTAAAATGTGCACATGCAGGTAAATTGAAAGACTGTTCCAGAAGCTTTAGTCAATGCTTGGACTGTACTTCTGGTAAAGCATTTTGTCAGCTTTCAATGATAAAGGATGCAGCTATTGTGAATCATGCACCAATAGGTTGCGCAGGAGACTTCTTTGGATATAATTTTGTATATCGGGTAGGACAGATGGAAAGAGGGCTTCCTTCTACCATTGGTAGATATTTTAATACCAATATTGAGGAGAGAGACACTGTATTTGGAGCTGTAGAAAAACTTAAAAGTACAGTACATGAGGTATACGAGAGGGTGAAACCAAAGGCAATATTTATTACAACCTCTTGCGCTTCTGGAATAATAGGAGATGATGTTGAAGGAGCGGCAAATGAACTTACTGATGAGTTAGGTATACCAGTTGTTACATGTTTTTGCGAAGGATTTAAATCTAAAATTTGGACAACAGGGTTTGATGCAGCATACCATTCGATAGTGAGGAAAATAGTAAAACCACCAAGAAAGAAAACAAATAAAATAAATATAATAAATTTCTGGGGAGCTCATATATTTGATGAAATGCTGGAAAAACTAGGATATAAAGCAGAATACATTGTTCCTTTTACAACTATTTCGCAGCTAGCGTATATTTCAGAAGCCTCAGCTACTATTGAGATATGCCCAACCCTTGGAACATATCTAGGAGCGGCTCTTGAACAAGTCTATGGTGTGCCGGAAATAAAATCACCACCTGGTTATGGCATAGCTGGAACTGATACTTGGATGAGAGAACTTGGTACAGTACTTAATAGAAAAGAAGAAATAGAAGAAATCATAAGAGAAGAACATAAAAGAATTATTCCCAAAATTGAAGAGTATCGTTCCATATTTAAGGGAAAAACAGCATACCTTACAGCTGGAGCTGCTCATGGGCATGCCATAATTGCACTGCTTAGAGAATTGGGGTTTGAGGTTCAGGGAGCAGCTATTTTCCATCATGATCCTGTATATGACAATGGAGAAAGCACTTCTGACGCTTTGGCTCAAGATGTTAAAAATTATGGTGATGTTAAAAATTATAATGTATGTAACAAGCAAGCTTATGAGCTTGTAAACATCCTCAATAGATTAAAACCTGATATTATGATTGCAAGGCATGGAGGTATGACTCTCTGGGGGGCAAAACTTGGAGTTCCAACTTTACTTATTGGTGATGAACAGTTCGGATTTGGGTATCAGGGAGTACTCAACTATGCGGAAAGAATAGTTGAAACTCTTGACAACAAAGAATTTGTAACTAATCTTGCAAAACATAGCACAATGCCATATACAAAATGGTGGCTGGAGCAAGATCCATTTAGTTTTTTAGGGGGTGACACGAATGTCGAAATTTATTGAACAACCTAGGTATTCTTGTGCACTTGGAGCACAACAGACGGTAGTGGCTATTAAAAAGGCTGTTCCAATTTTACATTCAGGGCCGGGTTGCAGCGGGAAAATAAGTAGCCTTATTGGCCAAGGTGAAGGATACGCAGGTGGGAATACAATTCCATGTACTAATGCTGGAGAATCTGAAGTCATATTTGGAGGAGAGGATAAACTTAGGAGTGTAATTGAGGGTGCATTCAAGGTAATAGATGCAGAACTTTATGTTGTTCTTACGGGATGCACGTCTGATATTGTTGGGGATGATGTGGAAAGTGTAACTGCTGAATATCAAAGGCAAGGTAAAATAATTGTGTATGCGGAAACTGGTGGATTCAAAAGCAACAATTATGTTAGCCATGACATTGTTGTTAATGCAATAATTGATCAATATGTTGATAAATTTAAAACAGAACTTAAAGTTGAAAAAGGCCTTGTAAATGTTTTTGCTACAATTCCTTATCAAGACCCATATTGGAACGGTAATCTTGAAGAAATAAAAAGAGTTCTTCAAGGAATAGGACTTAAGGTAAACATTCTTTTTGGACATGAATCTGACGGAATAGAAGAATGGAAAACAATACCCAATGCTGAATTTAATATTGTTGTAAGTACGTGGGTTGGACTAAACATTGCAGAGCATCTTAAGCAAAAATACGGCACTCCATTTGTACACTTTCCTTATCTTCCAATAGGTGGGAATGAAACATCTAAATTTTTACACCAGATAAGTGAGTTTGGTGAACTTGACAAAACCGTAGTGGAAGCCTTTATCACTAAAGAGGAGGAAAAATTTTATTCATATATTGAGCGGACAGCGGATTTTATGCTTGAATTTAGGTATGGTCTACCAAGAAGATTTTATACTATTCTTGATGCATCTTATGCGATTGGATTCTCAAAGTTCCTTCTGAATGAGTTAGGTATAATACCTGCAAAACAATTTATTATTGATGATACACCCGTACAGTACAGGGAGGATATAATAGACCAATTTAAAAAGATATCTGAATTTAGATCCGCAAATGTGGAGTTTATAGTTGATGGTGGTGCGGTGCAAGAAAAAATAAGAAAAGATTCTAATATAAATAGGGCACTTATATTAGGTAGTGGATGGGATAGGGATATTGCAACAGACTTAAATGCAGACCTTCTTATTGTTAGTGTACCGGTGGCTTACAGGCTTACACTTAACTGCGGATATGCAGGTTACAACGGTGGACTAAGGGCTATTGAGGATATTTATGACAGAGTATTAAATACCTATAGATAATTAATATATAGGTATTTAATAACATTATAAATTCGAAAGGGGTGAAAAAAAATGATAAGTATATCGAATATTAGTAAGGAATATAGTACTCCATATGGAAAGGTAACTGCATTAAAAAATGTTAACCTGACAATAGAGAAAGGTGATATTTATGGAATCGTAGGATTTAGTGGTGCTGGGAAATCTACCTTAATAAGATGCATAAATCGTCTTGAGGAACCCGATTCTGGGAATATAATAATAGATGGCATTGATATAACTGCTCTTGACAATAAAGCGCTTAATAAATCTAGAAAAAAAATAGGTATGATATTTCAGCAGTTTAATCTTTTAGATTCAAGAACAGTTTCTGAAAATATTTCATTTTCATTAGAACTTGATAAGATGCCAAAGAAAAAAATTAAAGAAAGAGTAGAAGAAATTTTAGAACTTGTGGACCTTTCGGATAAAAAAGATGCATATCCCTCACAGCTTAGTGGAGGACAAAAACAAAGAGTTGGCATAGCAAGAGCGCTTGCAAATAAGCCAGATATTCTACTTAGTGATGAAGCGACATCTGCACTCGATCCACTCACCACATATTCTATTTTGGAGCTTTTAAGAGATATAAATAAAAAATTAAATATAACTATAATTCTTATAACCCATGAGTTAGATGTAATTAAATATATATGTAAAAATACTGCGGTTATTGAGCAGGGTGAAATAATAGAACAAGGTCAAACAGAAAGTCTGTTTTTAAATCCTAAAAGTGCAACCCTTAAAAAATTCATAGAAATACTAACTAATTTTCAAGGAAAGGATACGTTTAGCGTAGGTGAAGGAATATGAGTAGTGATTTAGTAGAGATATTATTAAAGGGATTGGGTGAGACTCTTTATATGGTAGTAGCGACAGGAATTATTGCTAACATTATAGGATTTATACTTGGAATTTTCATGGCTATAACAGACAAAGGTAATATTTGGCAACACATTAAATTTAACAATGCTTTGGGAACAGTTATTAATACTTTTCGTTCTGTACCAGAAATAATTTTAATTGTAGTGTTGATACCACTAACAAGAATTATAGTTGGAACATCACTGGGAACCACTGCAACTATTTTCCCACTTGTGGTAGGGTTATCTCCATATCTTGCAAGAATTTTTGAAAGTTCTTTAAGGACAGTAGAAAGAGGAAAAATTGAAGCAGCTCTATCTATGGGAGCAAATCAGTATCAAATAGTAACTAAAGTCATTATACCAGAAGCATTACCTTCAATTATAAGAGGGATTACTTTAGGTCTAATTTCAATAATTGCAGCAACAGCAGTTGCTGGTGCAACCGGCGCAGGAGGGCTTGGTGATTTAGCAATAAGGTTTGGATATCAAAGATATAGAACAGATATATTGTATAGCACAGTAATTATAATTATATTAATGGTTCAAGGGGTTCAATTCTTTGGTGACTTTTCGGCAAGGTATGTTAACAAGAAAAGATATAAATTTGAATAATAAATTATAGGGGGAATATATTAATGAAATCTAAAAAAATATTAGTAGTATCAATTATTACGGGGATATTTTTACTTACAGGTTGCGCAAGTAAAGCAACAACACCTACAACGCCTAAAGCAGCAACGGCAGCACCGACAGAGGTAACCATAAAGGTACTTGCGGATATTACCCCTCATGCTGAAATACTTGAACACATTAAACCAGTATTAAAAGCGGAAGGCGTAAATCTTGAGATTATAACTAATAGCACTCAGAGCAATGAAGCTGTTAGAGATAAGGAGGCAGATGCTAACTACAATCAGCATTTACCTTATCTTGAATCTGTTGCCAAGGAAATAAAATTTGACTATGCAGTGCTTGCTTCAGTTCACGTAGAACCAGTAGGGTTTTATTCAACAAAAATAAAGTCTTTAGATGAACTTAAAGATGGGTCAAAAATTCTAATTGCAAATGATGCATCAAATGAATACCGTGCACTTATACTTCTTGAAAGTAAAGGACTTATTAAATTAAAAACGGGTCTTGAGCAGTATAAAGCAACAGTTGCCGATATTGCGGAAAATCCTAAGAATTTAAAAATTACAGAAATTGATTCAGGGTTACTTACAAGGAATCTTGCAGAAGCAGATGGTGCTATTATTAGTACAAACAGAGTGCTAGAAGCTAAAATAGATCCTAATTCAGCTATTTTTAGAGAAAATGCTAAATCTCCTTATGCTAATTTAGTTATAGTAAGAAAAGGAGACGAAACAAGACCAGAACTTATAAAACTTAAGGAAGCACTACTTACTGACGATGTTAGACAGTTTATAATTAAGAAATATGGTGTTGCAGTTGTACCAGTTTTTTAAATGTTAGATAATATTTAATATTAAATTTATTTAGTAAATTTATTTAGTAAATAATAAAAAAGAGGAGGTATTATTATTATTATGAGTGAGAGAAAACTAAGTTTTGAAACATTACAGGTACATGCAGGGCAGGTTCCAGACCCTACTACAGGGGCAAGGGCGGTTCCAATTTATCAAACATCATCTTTTGTATTTAAAAATGCAGATCATGCAGCAAATTTATTTCAATTAAAAGAACCTGGAAATGTGTATGCAAGGATAATGAATCCGACTACGGATGTTTTTGAAAAGAGAGTAGCAGAGCTTGAAGGTGGAGTGGCAGGACTTGCTACAGCATCCGGTATAGCAGCAACATTCTATGCAATACTTAATGTAGCAAATTCAGGTGATGAAATAGTAGCTGCAAGCACTCTTTATGGTGGTACTTATGAATTATTTAATGTTACACTTAGAAAACTTGGGATTAATGTAATATTTGTTGACCCAGATGATCCGGAAAACTTTAGAAAAGCTATTACTGATAAAACAAAAGCACTTTATGGTGAAACACTTGGTAATCCGAAAATAAACGTATTAGATATAGAAGCAGTAGCAAAAATTGCTCATGAAAATAAAATACCACTTATTATTGACAATACATTTGCAACTCCTTACCTTGCGCGACCATTTGAGTATGGTGCTGACGTAATTATCCACTCCGCAACAAAGTTTATAGGAGGACATGGAACTACAATTGGGGGAATTATAGTTGATGGAGGTAAATTTGATTGGGCTGGAAGTGGTAAATTCCCAGATTTCACGACTCCAGATAAAAGTTATAATGGACTTGTATACGCTGATTTAGGTGCTCCAGCATTTGCTTTAAAGGCTAGAGTTCAACTTCTAAGAAACACAGGTGCGACACTTAGTCCACAAAGTGCATTTTTATTTCTCCAGGGACTAGAATCATTGTCATTAAGAGTTGAAAGGCATGTATCAAACGCTAGAAAAGTAGTTGATTTTTTGAGTAAACATCCACAAGTTGCGTGGGTAAGTTATCCAGAGATTGAGGGAAGTAAATATAAAGAATTATCTAAAAAATACTTACCAAAGGGAGCAGGATCAATATTCACTTTTGGAATAAAAGGTGGACTTGAAGCCGGAAAGAAATTCATTAATAGTGTAGAGTTATTCTCTTTACTTGCAAATGTTGCAGATGCAAAATCACTTGTAATTCACCCATCAAGTACAACTCATGCTGAGCTTAATGAGCAGGAACAGAAAGCTGCTGGTGTTACTCCAGATTTAATAAGACTATCAATTGGGGTAGAAGGTATTGATGACATTATATACGATTTACAGCAGGCGCTTGATAAAACTATTTAATAAATATTGATTAAATTATAACTGAATATAACTTATCTAGAGAGGTAGAGGGACTGGCCCGATGATACCCAACAACCAACATTTTCTATTAGAATGTAATGGTGTTAATTCCAGCAGATTTCAAAATCTGAAAGATAAGGTTGATGGTGAATTTTATTATGCAAGTTAATTGCTTATTAAAATTTAAAAAGCTACTTCCTAATTGGAGGTAGCTTTTTTAATATTACGATATCACAACTAAAGAAATTACAGAAACATTTACTATATAAATTATGAGGAGTGAACTTTATGAACTTTGGAACAGAACTTATACATAATGGGAATGAAATTGATAAAATTACGGGAGCACTAAGTATACCTATATACCAAGCATCTACATTTAATCATGAAGATATAGATAATCTTGGCAAATATGAGTATTCAAGATCTGGAAACCCAACGAGGGAAGCTCTAGAGAACACTATTGCAAAGCTTGAGGGTGGTAGTAGAGGGTTTGCATTTTCATCAGGGATGGCTGCAATATCATCAGTATTGTCCCTTTTTAATGCAGGAGATCATATATTGGTATGCAAGGATGTATATGGTGGAACTTACAGGAGTGTATCAAAGTTTTTTAGTAAATTTAATATTACATCAACATTTATTGATGCGACTAATATTGAAAATATAAAAAACAATATACAAGAAAATACAAAAGCACTATTTCTTGAAACTCCTTCAAATCCTTTTCTTTCGATTACAGATTTAAGTGCCTGTATTAAATTAGCAAAAGCAAATAATATAATAACAATAGTCGATAACACATTTATGTCTCCATATCTTCAAAAACCATTAACTTTGGGGGTAGACATTGTAGTTCACAGTGCAAGCAAATTTATTGGAGGTCATAGCGATGTTATAGGGGGGCTTGTAGCTGTTAAAGATGATGACTTGGCATGTAGAATTCAATTTGTGCAAAATACATTTGGAGCAATACTTGGACCTCAAGATTCTTGGCTTTTACTTAGAGGACTAAAAACTCTGAAAGTGAGACTTGACCATCAGCAAAAGAGTGCTCAGAAAGTTGCGGAGTGGCTTTCTGAGCAAGCAGAAGTGGAGTGTGTATATTATCCAGGACTTGTCAATCATCAAGGAAGGGACATACACTTTGCGCAAGCTGATGGAGCAGGGGCAGTGCTATCATTTAAAACCTCATCAGTAGCTATTGCAAAACATTTTATGGGGAAAGTAAGCTTAGCAGCTGTTGCAGTAAGTCTTGGAGGGGTAGAAACTATAGTATCATATCCAGTAAAAATGTCACATTCATCTATCCCTAAAGAAGAAAGAGAAAAATTAGGTATAACCGATAATCTAATTCGTGTTTCTGTGGGGTTAGAAAGTACAGAAGATCTTATAAATGATTTTTCTATTGCCCTGAAATTTTAGTGTAATATAAATATTTATTAAATATATAGAAAAACTAAACAAATAAAAAAATGCTTGACATTATTCTTGAATAGCATTATTATAATAACAAGATAAAATAAACATATGTGATTACTAGGTATTAATTATATAAATTTTTTAATAATTTTTATTTATAGCTAACAGACACGGGGGAATACTTCTATAGCTAGTCTATTGGGGGAATTTATAACTAATAAAAGGGGGAAATTATTATGAGTGAGAGAAAATTGAGTTTTGAAACATTACAGGTACATGCAGGGCAGGTTCCAGACCCTACTACAGGAGCAAGGGCGGTTCCAATTTATCAAACATCATCTTTTGTATTTAAAAATGCAGATCATGCAGCAAATTTATTCCAATTAAAAGAACCTGGAAATGTGTATGCAAGGATAATGAATCCGACTACGGATGTTTTTGAAAAGAGAGTAGCAGAGCTTGAAGGTGGAGTGGCAGGACTTGCTACAGCATCAGGTATAGCAGCAACGTTCTATGCAATATTAAATGTAGCTAATTCAGGTGATGAAATAGTAGCTGCAAGTACACTATATGGTGGTACTTATGAATTATTTAATGTGACACTTAGAAAACTTGGGATTAATGTAATATTTGTTGATCCAGATGATCCAGAAAACTTTAGAAAAGCTATCACTGATAAAACAAAAGCACTTTACGGCGAAACACTTGGTAATCCAAAAATAAACGTATTAGATATAGAAGCAGTAGCAAACATTGCTCATGAAAATAAAATACCACTTATTATTGACAATACATTTGCAACTCCTTACCTTGCGCGACCAATTGAGTATGGTGCTGACGTAATTATCCACTCCGCAACAAAGTTTATAGGAGGACATGGAACTACTATTGGGGGAATTATAGTTGATGGAGGTAAATTTGATTGGGCTGGAAGTGGTAAATTTCCAGATTTCACGACTCCAGATAAAAGTTATAATGGACTTGTATACGCTGATTTAGGTGCTCCGGCATTTGCTTTAAAGGCTAGAGTTCAACTTCTAAGAAACACTGGGGCAACACTTAGTCCACAAAGTGCATTTTTATTCCTTCAGGGACTAGAGTCATTGTCATTAAGAGTTGAAAGGCATGTATCAAATGCTAGAAAAGTTGTTGAATTTTTGAGTAAACATCCACAAGTTGCATGGGTAAGTTATCCAGAGCTTGAGGGAAGTAAATATAAAGAATTATCTAAAAAATACTTACCTAAGGGAGCAGGATCAATATTCACTTTTGGAATAAAAGGTGGACTTGAAGCTGGAAAGAAATTCATTAATAGTGTAGAGTTATTCTCTTTACTTGCAAATGTTGCTGATGCAAAATCTCTAGTAATTCACCCATCCAGCACAACTCATGCAGAACTTAATGAAGAGGAGCAAAAGGCTGCTGGTGTTACTCCAGACTTGATAAGACTTTCAATTGGGGTAGAAGGTATTGATGACATTATATACGATTTAAAACAAGCACTTGATAAGACAATATAATAAAAAAACATTATTTCACAACTAAATATAACTTATCCAGAGAGGCAGAGGGACTGGCCCGATGATGCCCGACAACCAGTATTTTTTAAAAATGCATTGGTGTCAATTCCATCAGATTAAGAAATCTGAAAGATAAGGATATTAGCAAATCTTATTATACAATTCTGTTGTATAATAAGACTAAAAAGCTACTTTCCTTATTGGAAGGTGGCTTTTTTACCCTAAAAAATGGATCTATATTTTCTAATTAGGAGAAGTTAAAAGAGTGTATGAGTATAAAGCTATAGCTTATAAAAGAATAATTAGGAGGTAATATTATGTCAGAAGAAAAATTAAGTTTTGAAACATTACAGTTGTTTGAAGAGAATATTGTTGGCACTACTCCAGGGGTAACTGCAGCCCCGGTCCATCAAACATTATCTTATGTTTTTTATAATTCAGATCATGCATCAAGTTTAAGGGAATATCTATTCAAAAATAGTAAATGAAAACATTATAGAGGATTTTAAGTGTTTTAAAAACATGGCACAAAAATTTTTTATTTGTCGAGGAACTATAACTTAATGAAAGGAAATAAAGATGAGTATAAGCAATGTGGTACAGGATTTTTTAAATAAAGGATTGGAATGCTCAATTGTGAACTGTTCATTTGATAGAAAAACATGTGGTTCACAAACTTCAGCATTTAAAATAAAAGAAAAGATCATACTGATTGTAACCGATAAAGGGAAAGAAATAAGTGTCGGAAAATTTTTGCATTATTTTAAAGCAAGTTCAAGTAAGTTGAGTAGAAACGAAATTGCAGAAATTACAGGACATCCAGCAGGATGCTTAAGTCCATTTGGATTAAAAAACCATTTGAAAGTCTATATTGATATTTCATTAAAGCGGAATGATTATATATCCGTTTGTGCCGGCATGAAAAATTTCATTGTTAAGGTTACACCTGGAGAAATGCTAGATATTACTGGCGGTGAATGGCTTGATATATGTGAAAATTAAAGAGAAAATAGTCTGTTTGCAAATTTGAAACGAGCAAATGGGGGTTATAGAAAATAATAGATCAATGAGAGATGTAATAAGGATATATGATAATTTATACAAATACGATTGACAAAATTAATTAATATAGCTACAATATTTAATCCTATATGAATTAGAGGGATTGATTTGTGCTGACATATGTTAACAAAATGTAAACATTGATATCTAATTAAATAGGATGTAAAGAAAAGGTGATGAGTAGATGAGTATCGACTGGGATTTTATAATAAATAGTTTACCTTTATACGAAAAAGCCATATGGATTACTTTGAAATTAGCCTTTGGGGGGATACTTATATCATTAATTATTGGACTTTTGTGCAGTGCTATACTTTATTTTAAAATAAAGGGGCTAGATATTATTGTTAAAGCTTATATAGAACTTTCCAGAAATACTCCATTACTTGTACAAATATTTTTTCTCTATTTTGGTCTTCCAAAACTTGGATTAAGTATGAGCGCAAATGCTTGTGCGATAATTGGATTATCCTTTCTAGGTGGTGGCTATATGTCTGAAGCATTTAGAAGTGGAATAGAGGCCGTGAGAAAGTCACAAATTGAATCTGGCCTTAGCATTGCACTTTCAAAGGTTCAGTTAGCAAGGTATGTAATAATTCCTCAAGCATTTTCTGTGAGTTTGCCATCATTAGGTGCGAATTGCATATTTTTATTAAAGGAAACCTCAGTACTCGGGGCTATATCTATCTTAGATGTTATGAATGTAACGAAAGATTTAATAGGGATGTATTACAAAACATTTGAATCTTTAGCAATGCTTGTGGTGGTTTATCTTATTTTACTTTTGCCACTATCAATTTTGTTGTCATGGCTAGAAAGGAAGGTGCGATATGCAGAATTTGGGAATTAGAGCAATGTTCGAAGGAAAAAATTTTCAACGTCTATTTCAAGGCTTGTTTGTAACCGTAGAAATTGCGTTTATTTCAATTATTATTGCATCTATATTAGGCATAATTATAGGGCTTAGTAGAACAACAAAATTAAAACCAATACTTATTATTAATCGATTATATTTAGAGATGTTTAGAATAATACCTACCCTTGTGTGGTTGTTTATTTTCTATTTTGGAGTTACAACAGCATTAAATGTAGACATTAGTGGTAAATTAATATCTATTATTGTTTTTAGTCTTTGGGGAGCTGCAGAAATGGGTGACATTGTTCGAGGAGCGTTGCAGTCCCTTCCTAGGCATCAGATAGAATCTGGAAAAGCTCTAGGCTTAAGCTATTTTGAACTTTATATGTATGTACTTGTGCCTCAAGCAATAAGGCGAATGCTGCCAGGAACTATTAATTTAGCTACCAGAATGATTAAGACTACGTCACTTGTGGTCTTAATAGGAGTTATAGACGTAGTTAAGGTTGGGCAACAGATTATAGAAAGCTCACGCTTTAAATTTCCGACGGCATCCTTTTGGGTTTATGCTTTTATATTTGTATTATATTTTATAATATGTTATCCACTATCTGTATTATCAAAAAGATTAGAAACTAAATGGAACGCTTAGGGGGATTATAATGGTTGAGAATAACAGTGATGTTTTGCTGGATATGCAGGACATTCATAAAGAATTTGACAATAAAGAAGTATTGAAAGGGGTTAGTATTAGTTTACATAAGGGGGAGGTTCTGGTTATTTTAGGTCCTTCCGGCTGTGGGAAAAGTACGCTTCTAAGGTGTTTAAATGGGCTTGAGAAAATACAAAGTGGGGATATTAAATTTAAGGATAAAAGCATTGTACAAAAAAATACTAACTGGCAAGAGATTAGAGAAAAAATAGGTATGGTATTTCAAAATTATGAATTATTTCCACATATGACAGTTATAGAAAATATACTTCTTGGTCCTTTAAAAGTTCAGAAAAGGGATAAAACAGAAGCACTTACTCAAGCAGAAGAACTTTTGGATAGAGTTGGATTATTAGATAGAAAAGATTCATATCCACGTCAGCTTTCTGGTGGTCAAAAGCAAAGGATAGCTATTGTACGAGCGTTGTGTATGAATCCCGAAGTTATACTTTTTGATGAAGTTACAGCATCTCTTGATCCTGAAGTGGTAAGAGAGGTTTTGGATGTTATATTAGGTTTAGCAAAGAATGGAATGACAATGGTAATTGTGACGCATGAAATGGGATTCGCCCAGTCGGTTGCAGACCGTGTAGTATTTATGGATGAGGGCAGAATATGCGAAACATCCAAACCAGATGAATTTTTTAACAATCCAAGGACAGAACGTGCACAGCACTTTTTGAATATATTACAATATTAATTAGGGGGACTATAAATCATGGGAAATATTAAAAAAATCATTGCAACTTTAGTTGTTACAACAATTGTAATCGGAGGCCTTGTTGGCTGCGGTAACTCAGCAGCAAAGAAAAGTGATTCATCTATTGCCGCGACTGATTCACTTGCTGCAATTAAGAAACGTGGAACTATAAAAATTGGAGTATTTAGTGACAAAGCGCCATTTGGCTATGTAGATTCAAATGGAAAAAATCAAGGATTTGATGTATTTATTGCTAAAAGATTTGCAAAAGATCTTCTAGGGGATGAAACTAAAGTTCAATTTGTTTTGGTTGATGCTGCAAGTAGAGTAGCTTATTTGGAATCTAAAAAGGTTGATGTAATAATGGCTAATTTTACAGTTACACCTGAAAGAGCACAAAAGGTTGATTTCACTAATCCTTATATGAAGGTATCATTAGGAATAGTATCACCTAACAGTGCTAAAATTACATCAGTTGATCAGTTAAAGGGTAAAAAAGTTATTATAGCAAAAGGAACAACTGCAGAAACATTCCTTACAAAAAATTATCCTGATATTGAATTAGTAAAATACGAACAATACTCAGAAATATTTCAGGCATTAAAGGATAAGCGTGGGGATGCTATTGTCAATGACAATACAGAAGTTATAGCATGGGCTAAAGAAAACCCAGGTTATAGTGTTGGAGTAGCAACACTTGGAGGACAAGATACAATTGCTCCAGCTGTTTCTAAGGGAAATAAAGAACTTAAAGACTGGATTAATACTGAACTTGTAACTCTTGGAAAAGAAAAATTTATACACAAAGCTTATGAAGCAACATTAACACCTGTGTATGGTGCAAACTATGAAGAAAATCTTGTAATTGAAGGTGGAAAGTTAAAGTAAATGTAGTGCTGTCAATTCCAACAGATTATAAAATTTGAAAGATAAGGACAATAGGAAATTTTATTTGCAATTTCAATTATTATTAAAGTTAACCAAGGGGCCGTCTTAAAATATAAAGTAAGAAAATGTACCCTGAAAGGTAGAGACCTAAAAAAGAGTCTCTACCTTTTCTATTTCTCGATTTAGTGTTAATTATGATTTATAATTAAGGCTATGTTAGACAATATTGAGGATAAAAGAGTATAAAATTGGCTTGTCATAAATAGACAAGCCAATTTTATACTCTCCCCAATTATTAAAGTATCGTAAATTTGTGATTGATGAACTATATTTGAATATTGCGAAGTAACTTAAATTTTCTCGTTATATTTGAAAAAACCTGTAATAACCACATATCCAAGTATCACTTGAAATAAGGATATATAGCTTGAACCATACCTAAAGAAATAATGTAATGGATATGATATTATTTCTCGTAAAAATTGACTGTTACCTAAAAACCAGATATTTGTAAGAGAAAAATATAATGATGGTAGTCCAACTAAAATTAATTTCGGAAAATTAATTTTCCACATTCCCTCTTTTCTGAATTCACTTAATAAATGTTCTAACCCCAAAATCAATCCAATACATACACCAAGAAGCAAATTAATCACTAAATAGAAAAACATAGCAGATTCAAATCTTAAATATGAATCTAAATATAATTTTTCGACATACTCCCTTAGAACAATCATGAAGAATATTAATATAATGTAAATTAAATACTTTAACCAAGATTTCATTTTCATAGTTGCCCCTTAAATTAAATTCTGATACGCAATTTTTTAAAAGTGTTTACTAAATTATAGTTTATCTATACACTAATAATAACATAAATTTCAAATATAAGGGATTAAATTATCTAAAAATTGGTTCTATACCTTTGTAAGTAACAATTCTCGTATCTACAAAGTTAGTTGTACTACAAACTATAATATTTTTACTCTTTATTATGTCTTTATCATCTTTGAAACACTGTAACCACTTGAACCAGTGAATGGTAATTCGCCAAAAATTTAGTTGATACTCCATTAAATTTACCCATCCACTTTTTAAACTGGCTGTGCAAACTATTTACATGATTAATATGGTAAATACCATTTTTATAATGGTCTCTCATAATACGTTTATGGTCTAAATTGAGGTTTCTGCCAAATCGTATATAACTTTTATGGCTATCTGTACAAATGATAGAATCATTGTCTATGTGTCCACCATAAAGCCTTTCAAGGTCTCTATAACCAACTCTGCCCTTACATACTATTTCAAGAATAATATTGTTATTTCTATCTATTGCTGTGGCTACACATATCTGTTCATTGCTTATACCACGTTTTTTAATTTCTTTACCTCTTTTACGAGAATGTCTTGGCATTAAAAATCCACTTTTCTTATGATTGCCTTTGAACGACTCGGCTACAAAGGTTTCATCCATCTCAACAACACCATCAACATGTCCTGTACCCATAAATGTTCCAATACAATCAAGTATTTTATGTCTCATATAAAATGAGGTTTTAACGCCTACGTCTACGATTTCAGCACTTTTCCTTATACTATATCCTATAACCATACATTTAGCGTACTCTATCCATTTTTCTAAAGATAATTTGGTGCATGCTAATGCAGATTTTGTGAAGTCATTAAAAGTCTTATTGCAACCCCTACATTTATATCTTTGTTTATCATTTAACTTGCCATTCTTAACAACATGAGTTGAATTACAATGAGGGCAGACCTCTCCCTTGGCAAATCTGGATTCTCTACAATCTTTAGGAAGATTTCGGGTTAAGGAGTTAAGTGTCATTATTTCGCCAATGAAATCAAATAAGTCTTGTAATGCAAATTCAGAAAGAGTTTTTATATCTGTTTTTAAAGTACCCACACTTGGCATATAATCACCTCATAAATGTATGTTTTACCTTATTACAACACATTACACTAAAATATATACAATATCACTATTTATGTCTAACATAGCGATAATTAAATAAGTATGTTAATGGAGGGTGCAATTATGGCAGGAATTCGATTTTCAAAAGAGAAATGAATGTTACTACTTAGAAATAAAAATGTTACTAAAGTTACTAATAAGTCAATTACATATTCTGATGAGTTTAAAGTTAATTCTATTCAATCCTATACAATGGAATTGAAGCTACATATATAAAATTTGCTTATAGTGACAAAACAGCGTATTTATTCGCAATCATGGATCAGACTACCAGAGAAATATTAGCTTATAGAATTTCAAATTCTCTTGATGTTTCTTTTGTTATTGAAACAATAAAAGATTTAAAGTTGTACTCATTAGCTAAAAACACGATTATTAATAGTGATCAAGGTGTTCATTATAGTAGTAAAAAATATAATGAGATAACATCAATGATGGGATTAAGTGCATCTATGACAAGACGAGGAAAATGTGTAGATAATGCCCCAATAGAAATATTTTTTGGTCATATGAAAGACGAAGTTAACTTTAATATATTGCAAACATTAGAAGAAGTAGTTGAGATAATTGATAAATACATATATTATTATAATAACAATCGACAACAATGGACACTGAAAAAAATGACTCCGATTGAATATCGAAATCATCTTTTAAGTGTTGCATAGTCCTTTTTTAAAAACTCTACTACATAGGTTCATTTTCCTTCTATAAAATACAGATGTGTATGTTTTAATTTTACTGTAATTGAGCTAGGCCCTTATCTTTCAGTACTTTATTCAATATAGTAAGGTTAAATAAATCCTTTGTATCTGGCTCTGTCTTTAAGAATCCTTCTTTAACTGAAGATTTAACAAAGTCAAATACTGAGTCCTTTTCTGGATCATTTGTAACTGTTAATCTCTTAAAAGCAGCATCCAAAACATCAGTCGCTATTGCTTTTTTAGTTAATTCAGTAATTTGTTTATTAACTATTTTCTTAGCTTCCTCTGGATTTTTATTTATATAATCCGTTGTCTCTACATGATTTTTTATGAAATTTTCTACAATTTGTGGGTGATTCTTTAAAAATTCAGTTCTAACAACTACAACTGCGGTAGTATATTTTCCATCTCTAAACACATCTTTATAATCTAAAATGATATTTGCGTTTGCATCTTTAATAAGTCTAGACCCCCAAGGTTCTGGTACAAGTGCAGCATCTATATCTCCTTTTTGAAGTAAGGTTAAAATATCTGCATTTGCTGCTTGACTTATTTCTACGGTTCCACCTTTCGTTTTATCTTTAAGGCCATTCGCGGTTAAAATACTTCTAAGTGTTAAATCTTGTGTGTTTCCAAACTGTGGAACTGCAATTTTCTTACCACTTAAATCTTTTAAATTTTTAATAACCAAACCTTTTCTAGAAACAAATATAGCTCCTGCGTCTGTCGCACCTGCAATAATTTGAAGATCTCCTTTTGATTTTGCATATCCATTAATTGCTGGTCCGGGTCCTATATATCCGATATCAATAGCACCAGCAAAAAGTGCCTCTATTTCAGATGGACCTGCATTAAATAGTTTCCAATCTATTTTATTTTCAGCGCCTACAGCCTTCTGAAAAGTTCCAAGTTCACGACCTACAAGAGCTTGTGAATGAGTTATGTTTGGAAAATATCCAACTCGTACATTAACTGCTTTAACTGTTTTGACTGCTTCATTTTCTGTTTTTTTTGATGAGCATCCAGTCAATCCTCCAAGTAATGTAATACCTACTAATAATAAAATTGAAAATTTAAAGCCTCTTGAATTTTTCATTTTATATCCCCCTATTTAATTATTACCTTTGTAAATAAAAAAGTTTATATATTTAAAGTGATTCTTATTCTAAATATCTTCTATTACTAGAGCCACGGCTCCAATTGAAATTGCATTTTCTTTAAAAAATCCTCCTCTACTAAAAATAATCTTTTTTCTTCTGTCAGGATGCAACTTTTTAAATATAATGTTTATACATTCATCATAAAATAGCTTTGAGTTAATTATTAAAGGACCACTTAATATTACTAAACCTGGATTTATAAGATTTATATAATTAACTAATCCAGTGCCTAAAATTAATGCAGCATTCGTAATTATCTCTTTAGCTAAAGTATCATTTTTCTCTGCCGCAAGACAAATATCTCTATAACCTATATCTTGCACGTCCTTACTGATGATAGTAAAGCTGCCTTTTTTAACTTCTGATGAAAACTTCTTTATTATTGCATTAATAGATGAATAACTTTCTACGCATCCTAAGTTTCCACATTTGCACTCTTCTCCATTAATATCAACAATCATGTGTCCTAATGCATCTTCCTCATCATTTATTGTTTTTATGAGTTTGCCAGATAAAACAGTTCCTGTTCTTATTCCAATACCAAGATTTAAATAAGCAATATTTTCAATCCCTTTTCCAACACCATAGAAATATTCTCCTGTAACAGCGGCATTTACTCCGTTTTCAACTACAATAGGACACTTTAATTTTGATTCTAGTATTGCTTTTATAGGGACATTAGACCAACCAGGTGCACTAAAATTAATAGGACTTATCATTATTCCATTTTCTATATCTAAGGGTCCAACAGTGCCGAGCCCTATCCCTACTAATTTGGTATAACTTAAACTAAGATTTACGTATGCCTTATTAACAATATCATCTATTCTTCTCACAGTTTCATCTGGAGAGCAAAAGACATCCATGATAAACATTTCTTTATATAGAATTTCCATTTTTAAATTAGTAATAATTACCTGCGTATAAACTCTAGATAAATCTATACCTATAATATAAAATTCTCGTAAATTTACGTCATATAAAATTGGTTTTCGCCCACCTGTAGATTCACCTATGCATTTTTGAACTATAATTCCATGTTTTACTAAAGGTTCAATTGTATAATTTAATGTAGTTAATTTAATATTTGTTAAAATTGATATTTCACTTTTAGAAATAGGTCCGTGTTTTTGAAGAGAATAGAATATCTTTTTTTCTTCGATACTTAAATTTTTTAGTATATTAAGGTTATTTTTCACAGTTATCCCTTTCCGACTTAGTCTTGTTATTTTGAATAATTTTAATCATAAGTTTTCACGATTTTGTCAAAAGTAATTAATGAAATTTTCTTTAAAAATATACTTTTGCATTAAGTATATTTAATGAAATAAATTGATTAAAAAGAAAGTATACTTAACCTATAGGTTAGATGTATGTTATCACATAATAAATCAATTGTCAATACAATATATAATATAATTATAATATTTTTTCCTGCATCTAACATAGTTTGTTTCATCAGAATAGAAGGTATAATTAATTATTATTGAAGAATAATTTACTATTTTAAAATTAAGGTTGACAAAAACAATATATGACATATAATTAATGTATACTAATCATATGTGAATACTAAAAAGAAAATAATACCTTGAATAGTTTACATAGGGGAAGCACCTTTGAAAAGATGTTTGCTAGGATTCGCAGTTATTTTGACTGATTTATAATCGATGTTTAAAACTACATTATATGAGGAGAATTAAATTAATGAATATTTCAACTAAAGGAAGATACGGTTTAAGGGCAATGGTTGATATTGCGGTGCATTCATTTGGGGAATATATCCCATTAAAAATTATTGCTGAAAGACAGGCCATCTCAGAAAATTATCTGGAACAAGTTTTCTCAATACTTAGAAAGGCTAATCTTGTAAAAAGTGCAAGAGGGTCACAGGGCGGTTATACACTAACAAAAGAAGCTAAAATAATCACAGTAGGTGAAGTTCTAAGAATTCTTGAGGGTGATTTAAGTATTACAGGAGATGTTGATGTAGCATCAGGGATTGATAAAACTATAAAAGTTTGTATAAACACAATAGTATGGCAGAAAGTTAATGAAAAAATTAATGACATTATGGATTCTGTCACATTACAGGATTTAGTAGACGAGTATAACAGTCTGAATTCAGAATATACCTTAGATTTTATAATTTAAATATAGAGAGTAAGTACTCAAATCTATAATCAATGAATGTATGATTTTACATGAAATCATACATTCATTTTTTTATATCCGATTTTTACAATATAAAATATAGAACTATGTTACTTTCATAAATATTAACATATATGTTTTTATACCCAGTTGACAAAAATAGAATATTGCATATACTAAAAATATAACTATTCCTATATGAATACTATGAAAAATAGAAGAGACTTTCGAATGAAATAAATATTGGAAAATATAAAACATAAAATGGAGGTTAAAAAATGTCAATTAATAAAGATGAATTGTATAAAAAATTAGCAGATACTGTAGTGAATATGGAGGAAGAGGAAACAGTAAATATTTGTAATAAGGTTATTTCTGAGGAATTAGATGCATATGAAGCCATAGTTAATGGATTGTCGGTAGGTATGGATCAAGCAGGAAAATTATTTGATGAAGAGGAATATTTTGTTCCAGAACTTTTGTTATGTTCTGATGCAATGTATGCGGGGTTAGAGGTGCTTAAGCCACATCTAAAAGCTAAGAATAATAAGAAAAAACAAAAGGTAATTATAGGTGTAGTGGAAGGTGATACTCATGACATAGGAAAAAATCTTGTGAAGATCATGCTTGAAACAGCAGGTTTTGATATTGTTGATTTAGGGCGAGATGTTTCGCCATCAACTTTCGTAGAAAAAGCAAAAGAAGAAAAAGCAAAAATAATAGTGATTTCGACGCTTATGACTACTACTATGGAAGGTATGAGTGAGGTTATTGAAATTCTTAATAAGGAAAAAATAAGAGAGGACTTTAAAGTTATGATAGGTGGAGGCCCAATATCTCAAGTGTACGCGGATAAAATTGGAGCTGATGGATATTCGGTGAATGCCGCAGAAGCTGTAAAGCTTGCAAAAAGATTAGTGCTAGCATAAGAAATATTAAAATTAGCTATATGATCTTTTAAGGAGATATAAAATGAAGATAAAAGTAATAGCTTGTGAGGTTATGAAAGAAGAGATGTTACAAGTGCAGCCATTACCGGATCAGGAATTTGAATTTGTATCTATGGACTATCATCTTTATCCTAAAAAACTAGGCACGGAGCTCCAAGATATTATTGATAGATCTGTGGGTTATGACAGAATTATTTTAGCTTTTGGTTTATGTGGTGGAGCTGCAAATGGACTAAAGGCAACCAATTGTGCACTTACAATACCTAGAGTACATGATTGTATTTCTGTGTTTCTTAGCTCAGAGGAAGGTTGTGTATGTGATTTTAAAAAAGAGGTAGGTACATTTTATCTAAGTTATGGTTGGATGATCACAGAGAAATCAATACTTTCCGATCATAAACGAATTCTTGAAAGATTTGGTTCGAAAAAAGCTTTTAGGGTTTTAAACAGGATGTATGATGGGTATAAAAAGGTATTATTTATATGTACAGGGTATCCTTCGCAAGATGAAGTAATAGTACAATCAAAAGAAATAGCTTCATTACTTAGTTGTGAACATGAAATAATTGAAGGAAAAATTTCTTTTATTGAAAAAATTATAAGAGGACCGTGGGATGATATAAATTTTATAAACAAAGCTCCACTAGAAATTATTACTGAAGAAGACTTTGGAATACATTAAAAATTATTATTAATATATAATGCAAAAGGAGAATTGTTTTTATGAATGATCTAACTCAAAAAGACAGAATTCAACGCATATTTAAAAAGCAAACGGTAGATAGGCCACCTATAATTTGCCCCGGTGGGATGATGAATTCTGCCATTGTAGAGGTAATGAATAAAACAGGTCATAAACTCCCACAAGGTCACCATGACAGTAAGATAATGGCTGAAATTGCAAAGGATGTACATCAGAATACAGGCTTTGAAAATTTTGGAATACCATTTTGTATGACCGTTGAAGCAGAGGTTTTAGGAAGTGAAATAAATTATGGAAATCTCTTTTGTGAACCCAAAATACAGAAAGAAGTATTTGCAACAACATCTGATGTAATATTTAAAGAATTAGGGGCAATGGAGAAAAATCAAAGAGTTAATTCAATAATTGAGGCTACTTATGTTTTGTCAAAGAAATACCCTGATATTCCTGTGATTGGAAGTTTAACTGGTCCTATTAGTACATCGGCTTCATTGGTAAATCCTATTTCGTTCTTAAAAGAATTAAGAAAGAATCCAAGTATTGCTCATAGTGTAATAAACTATGTAAGTAATCATATTATAGAACTTGCAAAATTAATGATAGAAAATGGAGCAAATGTAATTTCTATAGCAGATCCAACTGCGACGGGGGAGATATTAGGGCCAAAGATGTTTGATGAATATGCAGTTAGATATTTAAATAAGATTATTAACGCGGTGCATGCGATGAATACACCAGTAATTGTGCATATATGTGGAAAAATGAGTGCTGTAAAAAAATATATTCCAATGATTAAATCTGATGCTATAAGCACTGACTCTTCTATTAATTTAAAATTGCTTAAACAGGAGTATCCAGGACTTACTACAATGGGAAATGTAAGCACATATCTTTTAGAATTTGGAGATGAAGAAAAAATTGCGAATCAGACAGCAAGACTTGTGAATGATGGTATTAATATTATCTCACCAGCTTGTGGACTTAGTACATCTACACCACTAAAAAATATAGAATTAATGACAAAAATAGTAAGGGAGTCTTAATTCATGGTAAAAGTAAATTTTGTCACAAATAATAGGTCAGTTACTGTGAAAAAAGGAACTACAATTTTGGAAGCAGCAAGGAAGATAGGAATAGTTATAGAATCACCTTGTAATGCAGCCGGGGTATGTGGCAAATGTAAGGTAAAGGTTCCACTAAGTAACTTAGTGAATATAATTCAAGATGGAAAATATCAGTTGTCAGAGGAAGAACAAGCTCAAGGTTTTGTATTATCTTGCGGTGCGAGGGTAATGGCAGATTTAGATGTAGAGGTAATATCAAAAAATTCCAATAAGACCCTTCAGATATTAAATCATGGTGAAAGTTTTGATATAGAATTAGATAGTTTTATTAAAAAAGAATATAAAGATAATGGAAAAACGTATGTGTATGCGGGAGAGCAAATAATAGGGGAGGAGGAGGAGGATACTACATCATTAATTTATGGCATAGTTGTTGATATTGGAACTACGACCCTAGTGGCAACATTAGTTAATATTAATACAGGGGAAGAGCTTAATTCAGTTTCAGCATTAAATCCACAAAGCATTTACGCTCAAGATGTTTTATCAAGAATAAAATTCGCATCTGATGAAAAAGGACTTAATATAATGTATTCTTCAATAATCAAAGAAGTAAGCGGATTAATTGAAAAAAACACAAAAGAAGCGGGGATAGATAAAAGATATATATATGAAGTGATTTTCAGTGGTAATACAAGTATGATACATCTTGCTGCTAATGTAAATCCATATTCTTTAGGAAAATATCCGTACTCTCCAGTAATAAGAGGAGGAAGTTATTTAAGTGCTAATGATCATAAATTAAATATTTCAAGTAAGGGGTTAATATATTTACCCCCTATAATTTCATCATATGTAGGCCCTGATATAACGTCAGGTATATTAGCGACAAGGCTTCAAGATAGAAAAGGGACCACATTATTCGTTGATATAGGGACAAATGGTGAAATGGTAATAGCAAGAGACGGGAAATTGTCATCAACTTCTACTGCAGCAGGACCAGCTTTTGAAGGGATGAATATCACTTATGGTATGAGAGCGCAAAGAGGTGCTATAGAATATTTTAATATAGAAGAAGATGGATCAATAGAAATTAAGACAATTGAAGATGGCGTGGCTATTGGTATTTGTGGTAGTGGTCTTTTGGATATTGTTGGTGAGTTAGTTGCTAACAAAGTTATTGGTAAAAGTGGTAGATTTGTATCTATAGAAAATTCTAGTTTACCTGAAGTTCTGAGGGGAAGATTAGTTAAATTAGATGGCAAAAATGCATTTAAAATAACAGAGAGTATATTTCTTACTCAAAAGGATATAAGGCAGGTTCAATTAGCAAAAGGTGCGATAAGATCTGGAATAGAATTTCTTATGTTAAGTAAAAATGTAGAGGCAAATCAAGTTGATAAAATACAAATAGCGGGCTCATTTGGGTATCATCTAAGATCAAAAAGCCTTACAAATATAGGATTGTTACCGAAAGAGTTTGAAGGAAAAATAGATTTTGTTGGAAATACATCTAAATCTGGCGGTCATGCTTTCCTGTTAAATAAAGAATATAGAACCGAAATGGAGAATGTTGTTAAAGAAATTGAAGTGATTGAATTATCAAATGGTGAAAATTTTGATAAGATTTTTGTTAAAAGTTTATCTTTTTAAAATAAGGAGCAATAGAAAATATGAATGAATTTTTGTTAAAAGATGAAATGACTCCAAAAGAAAGAATTGAAGCTATGATTAGTGGAAAACCATTTGACAGAGTGCCTTGTAATATTTTTATAGGAGACCATGCTGCAAATATAATAGGAGTTAAAGTATCTGATTTAAACTTTTCTTCTGACAAGTTCATCCAGGGACAATTAGAGGCAAATAAAAAATATTGTATAGAGTCTACAGGTGTTTCACCAGGTCTTGCAGGTATTGCGGAAGCATTAGGAAGTCAACTAGTTTTCCCTGATCATGGTGCTCCTTATGTTCGTGAATATGGAATAAAAGATATTCTGGATTTAGAAAAATTAAGTGTACCGGATCCAGTAAAAGCAGGTAGATTTACATTTGTTTTAGAGACCGCAGAAAAACTTGCAGATACATTTGGAAAGGAAATACCTGTTTCAGTAGAAGTTCCAGGACCATTTACAACTGCTGGAAATCTAATGAGTATAGAAAAATTATTACGTGATACAAGAAAAAATCCTGAGTATACTCATAGAGTTCTTCGTCTTGTAACGGATACTACAATAGCCTTTATTAAGGAAGCTGCAAAACTTAATGTAGATATAGGAATAGCTGAACCATCTGCATCGGGTACTTTAATAAGCCAAAACATGTTTCAAAACTTTGTCTTACCATACTTAACAGAAATAGTTAATGCCATCAAAATTTTAGGTAAAGATTCGCCGTATCTTCATATTTGTGGGAATACGAAAAAAATCTGGACATTAATGGCAGATACGGGTGCTGGAGCATTAAGTCTTGATGATGTAATAGATTTGAAAGATGCAAAAGAAATGGTAGGGGATAGGGTAATATTAATAGGTAATGTAAAGCCTACAGCAACTATGTATTTAGGTAAACCTGTTGATGTAGAAAGAGATGCTAAAGAATGCCTTAAAAAAGCATACGATAATCCTAAAGGATATGTACTTGCTTTAGGATGTGGATTTCCAATCGACACACCTCCTGAGAATATTCATGCATTACGCGAGGCAGCAATAAAATATGGTAAGTATCCATATGAACCAGCTCGTTTTAGTTAGGCATATTTTTATAGAAATTTTAAATAATAGTTGATATAAAAAAAATCAAGTTAAGTTGATATAAAAAAAATCAAGTTAAGGTTGACAAAAAGAATAAATAGCATATAATAAAATTATAACTATTCCGATATGAATACTAATATATATAAAGAAAGAGAAAGTTATTGTGGAAAGTAAATATAAGGACAAGGTAGCGGCTGATTTTGGATGTGGTTTTGGGTTTAATACTGTTAGCATAAAAAACGCAAATTTAAAATACAAAAATTATTCTAGCAAAGGTGAATATAGACAAATAGATATTTTTATTTCACTAGTAAATAAAGGAGGACTAAATTATGAAATTTAATTCATTATTAATACATGGAGGAGTGGAGGGTGATGAACTTACTGGTTCAGTAAACATCCCAATATATCAAACATCAACCTACAAACAAGAAGCTTTAGGAGTAACTAAAGGCTATGAGTATTCAAGAACAGGAAATCCTACAAGGGATGCTTTAGAAAAACTTATAGCAGAACTTGAGGGAGGAACTAGAGGGTTTGCTTTTGCTTCAGGACTAGCAGGTATAACAGCCGTATTAACACTTTTTAAAACAGGGGATAGAGTTTTAATATCTGACAATTTATATGGAGGAACTTTTAGAGTTTTAGATAAGATATTTAGCAATTTCAATATAAAATATTCAATTATAGATACGTCAGAAATAGAACAGGTAAGAGATAATATTAAAGATGACGTTAAAGCTATTTTTATAGAAACTCCTACAAATCCCCTAGCTGATATAACCGATATTAAAAAGGTATCCAATATTGCTAAAGAGAAAGGAATTTTAACTATTGTTGATAATACGTTTATGACACCTTATTTCCAAAGACCTATTACTTTGGGAGCTGATATTGTCATTCATAGTGGTACTAAATATTTAGGTGGTCACAGTGATCTAGTTGCAGGATTAGTTGTAGTAAATGATGAAACATTAGGAGAAAAACTTCATTTTATACAAAATTCTACTGGAGGAGTCCTTGGGCCTTTCGATTCATTCCTTCTAATTAGAGGAATTAAAACAGTAGGTGTCAGAATGGATAGGCATAATGATAATGCTATAAAGATAGCTGAATTTTTACAAAAACGCGAAGAAGTTGAAAAGGTATATTATCCTGGACTTATTGATCATCCGTCTCATGAAATTCATAAAGCACAAGCTACAGGGTTTGGTGGTATGGTATCTTTTGTTATCAAAAAAGAATATGATTATAAGAAATTTTTGGAGTCACTAAAACTTATAACATTAGGAGAAAGTTTAGGAGGAGTTGAATCCCTTATTTGTCACCCAGCTTCTATGACACATGCGGCAATACCTAAAGAAATTAGAGATAAGGTTGGAATAAGTGATAATTTAGTAAGATTATCAGTTGGAATTGAAGATGTAGCCGATATAGAAGAAGATTTAATTAATGCATTTAGGGAGGTAAAATTCAATGGTTAAAGTTGCAAGATTTCTTCTAAGTAGAGGTGTTAGCAGTGAAATATATAAATAGTATTTTAGACATTATAGGCAATACACCACTTATCAAATTAAATAATTTAGGTGTAAAAAAAGGCATAAATATTTTCGCTAAACTCGAGGGAGAGAACCCAGGTGGTAGTGTAAAAGATAGAGTTGGAGTTTACATGATAAAAGATGCAGAGGATAAAGGGATACTTAAGAGTGGATATACCATTGTTGAAGCTACTGCAGGAAATACTGGTATAGGGGTTGCACTTGCTGCAATAAATAAAGGGTATAATGTAATATTTGTGGTTCCAGAAAAGTTCTCTATAGAAAAACAAACATTGATGAGAGCATTGGGTGCAACCATTATTAGCACACCGAAAAAAGATGGAATGCTTGGGGCAATTAATAAGGCAAAGGAATTATTAATTGAAATTCCTAACTCTATATCACTTCAACAGTTTGAAAATGATGCTAATCCAAAGGCTCATTATGAAACTACAGGACCAGAAATATATGAAGCATTAGAAGGTGAAATAGATTATTTTCTTGCAGGAGCAGGAAGTGGTGGTACTTTTAGTGGTGTTATGAAATATTTAAAGGAGAAAAATGAGGATATAAAAGGTATTTTAGTGGACCCTTATGGTTCAACCATCGGTGGTGGTGAAGAGCACTGCTATGATATTGAAGGAATAGGCAATAATTTTGTACCTAGCACCATGGATATGAATTTAGTAGAAAGTGTTACTAAGATCACTGATGTTGAAGCTAAAAACATGGTAAAATTAATTGCTGCACGAGAGGGATTATTTGTAGGGAGTTCTTCAGGGGCAGCCTTAGCAGCTGCAATAAAACTTTCAGAAAATATTGAAACGGGAAATATTGTTGCAATATTTCCAGATAGAGGAGATAGGTATTTTAGCAAAAATATTTATGATTAAGAATTACACAATTTGCCTAGCCTATGGAGATATACAAGGTAATATAAAAAAACAAATGTGACAAAGGAAACCTTTGCTGCATTTGTTTTTTTTACGTATTAATTTATCATTGTTAAGTTCTAAAAGCTAAATAAGTTTATGCAGTTAAACTAAAAGCCTACTAAACAAATACGAATAATTTTTATTTTACAATAAAAGAGAAGAAATAGTTTGAATTGTATACTTATTTGTATTAGAATGAAGTATGGATTTATCTTTTGATGCAAAATTAGTTAAAAGTGAAAGTGGAAATTTAAAGTTAAATGGCATGCTACATTGATAAAATAAATGAAAAAATAGGAATGATAGTACACTAAAATTCTTATAAGTAAAGCAAAAGTGAATTATTAAAAGTTTAGGGGGAATAAATATGAATATTAAAGTTAATGGCGAAGTAAAAGAAATCAAAGATGGTGTCAGTGTCACTGAAATGTTAAAAATTGAAAATGTTGAAATGCCAGATATGGTTTCAGTTCAATTAAATGGAGAATTTGTAGAAAGAGATGAATTTCAAGAAACAGTATTAAAGGAAAACGATGAAATAGAAGTTTTATATTTTATGGGAGGCGGAAGTTTTGGACTTTAATGATGAGCAAATTGAAAGGTATTCAAGACATATATTATTGTCGGAAGTTGGAGTTGAAGGACAAGAAAAATTACTTGAGTCAAAGGTTTTAATTATTGGAACGGGCGGGCTTGGTGCACCTGCTGCTATGTATTTGGCAGCAGCAGGAATAGGTACAATTGGACTTGTAGATGGGGATGTTGTGGATCTTTCTAATCTGCAAAGACAAATTATACACCAAACTAAGGACGTAGGTAAACTTAAAGTTGAATCTGGAAAAGATACAATAAATGAACTTAATCCCGATGTAAATGTAATTACTTACAATGAATTTGCAACTGCTGAAAATATTTTAGACATTATAAAAGATCAGGATTATGATTTTATTATAGATGGAACAGATAATTTTGCTGCAAAATTTCTAATAAATGATGCATGTGTACTAGCTAAAAAACCATTTTCTCATGCTGGAATAATAAGGTTTCAAGGACAACTTACAACATATATTCCGGGAAACAATACACCTTGTTATAGATGCATTTTTCAAACACCGCCACCAGAAGGCATGGTGCCAACGTGTAGAGAAGCTGGCGTACTCGGAGTAATGGGAGGAGTCGTTGGAACTCTTCAAGCAACTGAGGCTATTAAATATATTTTAGGACTTGGGCAAACACTAGCAGGTTATTTGCTAACTTATGATGGACTGAAGATGGAATTCAAGAAAATAAAAATAAGTCATAATAAAAGATGTGGAGTTTGTGGAGATAGCCCTACTATAACAGCTTTAATAGACTACGCTAATCCCTCATGTGATTTAAAAACAGGAAAGCTAAACGGATGATTAGTATAGATGGCTTTGAGCTAAAAAAAATTGTAGAGCAGGCAAAATTGGAATTTCCTAATGAGTGCTGTGGATTTTTATCAGGAACTAAAAGTGGAGATGAAATAATTATAAAAAATATTTATCCACTTACAAATTTAGATAGAAGCAGTGAGCACTTTTCAATGGATCCTAAAGAGCAGTTTAGTACAATAAAAATAATAAGAGAAGAGAATATGATTTTTATTGGAAATTATCATTCTCATCCGTATACCCCATCAAGACCTTCAGAGGAAGATATAAGACTTGCCTATGATCCAAATATAATTTATGGAATTTTATCTCTTGAAAAAGAAGAACAAGTATTTAATTTATTTAAGATAAACAAAAATGGGGTAATTAAACTTGAATACCAAGTTATTTAGTAAACATATTTTAAGTAGTATAAAGGGGTGTGATTAGAGATGATTAATATTAATGAAGATAGTTACAAAGTTGTAGAAGATTTTAAAGAAAAAGCTGACAAGTATTTAAGTGGCGAACTCGACCCTATTAGATTTAAAGCATTTAGAGTTTCTATGGGTGTTTACGAACAAAGAACTTCAGAAACTTATATGGTAAGGACTAGAATACCTGGTGGAGTAATTACTTTAAAGCAATTTCAATGTATAAATGATATTTCAAAAAAATATGCAGCAGGTAAGATACGATTTACTTCAAGGCAAGATATTCAGTTTCAAAATATACAACTTCCAGATGTTTATAAAATTATGAAGGAACTTGTAGAAGTAGGTATAATCACTAAAGGAACTGGCGGAAACACTGTGAGAAACGTTGAATGTTCACCTCTTTCTGGGGTTTCTTTTGATGATATATTTGATGTAACGCCATTTGTGCGTGAAGTTACTAATTATTTACTTAAAGATCCTAGTACTATGAACCTACCAAGAAAATATAAGATAGGTTTTTCAAATAGTCCTAAAGATTCAGCAAACGCTACAATATCCGATTTGGGTTTTATAACAAAGATAGTTAATTGCACAAAAGGTTTTGAGGTTTATGGTGGTGGTGGATTTGGAGGAAATCCAAAAGTATCAATAAAACTAAATGACTTTATAGAAACTAAAGATGTTATCTATTATGTACAGGCTATGAAGGAACTCTTTGAAAAAGAGGGAGATAGAAGTAATAAACATAAAGCAAGAATACGGTATATTGTTGAAAGATTAGGTGAAGAGAAATTCATCCAGTTGTTTAATGAAGAACTAAAAAGAATAAAAGAGGGTAAAGACCTTGATTTAATAATAGATAATAAACTAGCTGAAGAGCCTACTAAAAATACTGATTTTACTAAGATAATCAAAAATTATGAGAGTGTTCTATTTAATCAAAAACAAGCAGGATATAACTCAGTGTATGTACACCCTCAAGGAGGGACCTTAGAGGCGGAAAATCTACAAAATATTTTAGAATTCGTTAACAAATTGGATTATAAAATATCTATAAGGCTTACAAATACTCAGGGTTTTTTTGTAAGAGATTTAAAAGAAGAGGATGCAAAGAAGTTACTTGAAATAACAGGAGTATTTTCATCCAAGTTT
>Ga0209123_1000783_pt1 | contig 36946 bp, 32 predicted proteins | sample BarGraIncu00431A_FD_184500 | JGI IMG/M metagenome (GOLD analysis project Ga0209123, IMG submission 184500) | Arctic peat soil microbial communities from Barrow, Alaska, USA - Barrow Graham LP Incubations 004-31A (SPAdes) (version 2) | ecosystem: Environmental > Terrestrial > Soil > Wetlands >... | reverse complement strand
GACTTCTTTCAGATTCCGCCTCACGATGGACACCCTTGCCTTAAGCTAATGGTTGGCAACTGATAGCCCCCATAACGGACTTGAACCGTCAAATATACTCACCATGCTCGGCACACTACAAAAAAGCGAATAATTCAACAATATGAATTATTCGCTTTTTTAATTTTAATTAATTTGTCAGTTAAGAAGCTTAAATCTGTACCACTAAGTATTTTGACACACTCCAGAATTTTGATGGATTTGTAATTTCAATAGTGATATTCTTGTCATCACCGGTCACCAGATTATAACTATCTTTTGAGTGATTCGACATAATTTTTACATTTTTACTTTTAGTAGGTATCGACGAAATATTTCTCATGTCAACCTGAGTAAATACAGTTTTATCAAAATCAGATTCCATCACTTTAGTTGCCTTAAACAGGCCACTAGATGAAATAACTTTTGCTTCCTGGAGTTTTTTAGAAGTAGCAACACAGTACCATACTGTATTCAAATTCTTGTCCTGTCCATTTATCGTGGTTTGCTGATTAGCAATATTCTGGCTCTGAGTATCCACAATAGTGGTAAGCTCATTGATTTTTATGTTTTTTTGTTCGAGTTCTGCCTGTAAAGATAGAATTTGTACTCCTTGTGCATCTAATTCGCTCTGCAGACGTTTAATCGTTTCTGTCAATAGTCCGTTTGCTTTATTTTTTTTGGATTCTAGATTCCTAAGTTGAGCAATTTTTGCTTTGTTTTGTTCCATGCTCACTTTTATAGCATTCATTTGAGCTCCAATCAGAGCTTTTTTATCTGATGTTGTAGTTTCTACCCCTTTAAGGTTAATTCTCATTTGACTTTCGTTCTGACTAATTGTCGCAAATCCATTTTCAATATCATTCAAAAGTGCAACAGTTTGATTGTAATTAGAATCAAGAGCCTGTTTTTGTATTGCTATTGAATCACGTTGAGCAATAGCAGCCTTGTATTTTCCTGAATTCTCAACACAAGACACCGCTATAAATGCGAATGCGGTAATAATTGCATAAAATTTAATTGTTTTCATTTTTTTGAGTTTAATGGTTTTTAATTCTTTTTTTTAATACAAAGTTCCGTGTTTTGTAAGTGGTAATTGTTACATAACTTTGAAATATAATTACATGATTCACACGTTTTTCAACAGGAAACTATATAAGCAATTGATTATTCAATGTAATATTTTAATATTTGAGCAATGAATTAGATCTTCTATCTGAAATCAATTAGAAATTTATGTTTTTATATACTTATAAATAAGTGAAAATTGAAAAACATTTATAGAATTATTTAAAAAATTATTGATTAAATGTAAGTTCGTAAATGCCATTATCAATAAATTGTTTATCTAACTCTTGCCAATCAACCATCATTCCATAGGCCATAATTGCTTTTTTAAGTGGAATATTAAAAGCCTCAACATCAATAAATAATTCATTAACTTGTTTTATTTGCTCCCAAAAGAAAGGCATTGGATGTAGTTTCCTTTTGCAACATTCTGTAATCGGATTCATTTCAAAATCATTAAGTACTTTGGAATCTTTCAAATGCATGCAATAGTATTCATTAAATATAGTCAGTGCTTGTTCTAATTTTCCATTATTTTCATTTGCCCGACGGGTGTTTAATATAATTTTATGTCCTGCATCATGTAGTTTTTTTATAATTTCCATACTACCAACGTTACAACTTCCTATTTCAGGATATTGATGTTCAACTATTGTACCGTCAAAATCTAAGTATATATCCATTTTTGAATGAGAGTTTATCGTTTCTATCCAAGCCACAAAGGTTTAAATTGATTGACAAATCTTATTGATCTAACAATTTATATAATTCGTTTAAATCCGGCGATAAAATAACTTCAGTACGGCGGTTTTCAGCCCGACCTTCAACGGTATCATTTGGTTTTACAGGACGGAAATCTGCTCTGCCTGATGCTGAAATACGTTTTGGATCAAAACCATTGTCTTTTGTCAGAATACGCACAATTGAAGTTGCTCTGGCAGTACTCAAATCCCAATTATCTTTGAAAAGCCGTGTTTTAATGGGTACATTATCGGTGTGTCCTTCAATCAGCACATTAATGTCTTTGGTGTCGTTAAGTATCGCTGCCAATGATTTCAATGCAGCAACTCCAACGGGATCAACCACATCGCTACCCGATTTAAACAATAGTTTTTCCTGAAGCGATACATATACGCTACCATCTTTTATAGAAACTGAAAGTTGATCGGTTTTATATTTCATCAATGCATCAGAAATTGAGTTTTTCAATTTACTCAAAATATCTTTCTGTGCCTGAATCATGTTCTGAAGTGCTTTTAACCTGTTAGCTTGTTCTGCAATGGTCATTTTTGATGAAGAATTAAGTGCTTTCAAATCATTTGCAATTAAAGCATTTTGATTTTGTAAACTTGTCTTTTGATTTGAAAGGTCACTCACTTTCGAATTACAATCATTTAATAATCCATGAGTATTTGTACTGTCCATTTGCAACATATTTACATGTTGGCGCGAAGCTACCAGTTTTTTGCCTGGTCCGCATGAACTTAGTATCACGCACACTATCAAGCCTGTGAATGAAATAAAATAGTTTGTTCTTTTCATTGTTTTGTTTTTTTAAGTGTTGATTAATACTGAGACAAAGTTGCTGACATTTGCCAAGTTAACTGTTACATAACTTTGAATAATAATTACATAATTCACATGTTTACTTTATTTTAGTAGCACTGAAGCGTTAGAACGGATATCCGATAGCGATATTCAGGATCAGGTTTTGGTTTCTCCACGCCGGATCGGCAAAGTTAATCTGATTAATTACCCAACGTTGATTTTCGGGCAACCAGGGTTTACGCAATGGCATAGCCAAATCGAACCGCAACACAAAGAACGAAACATCAACCCTCAAGCCAACTCCTGCTCCAACTGCCAGTTCATTCATAAATGTGGAAAAAGCAAAAGGTGTCCCAATATTCTGTGCATTCGATTTTTGCAGCCACACGTTTCCGGCATCCACAAATAAAGCACCTTTCAGGAAGCGGTAAATACCAAACCGGTATTCACCATTCATTTCCAGTTTAATATCACCACCCAATTGCAGAAACTCCGTTGTTCCGGTATTTTGGAGATACGTCCCCGGGCCAAGAGAATTAATCTGAAAAGCACGGACACTGTTCGGTCCGCCGCTGAAAAACTGTTTGCTGTAAGGCAAAGTGGACGAATTACCATAAGAAGAACCTACTCCGGCAAACACCCGCAAGGCAATTTTATTATCGCTGCTAAAATTATAAAATACCCGTCCGTCGACATTTATTTTAGCGTATTGGGAATAAACCGAACCTGCAATTTTGGATGGATTTGTGGCTGATGGATGTTCGCCGCCAATCAGTTTGGCAAGTGAAAAGAGATTCCCTGCAGTCTCGGCCCGCAACTGGAAATAATACTGAATCTTCTTGCCCGGCAACAACTGTTCGTTGTACGTAAAAGAGTAACTCCCACCGGCAATAAACTGTTCTTCGTAGCTCTTTTTGAGAAATGGATTGGCATTCAACAACGCTATAAACGCCGGAGATTGATTGGAAATGGTGGTATAACTGATGTTGACCGGATTAAACTCAAATTCCTTTCGGATATCTTCTTTCCATTTAAAACCATAAATAAACTGGAACGTGTTCATATCAAAATACTCCACCCGTTTCAAAAAGTTATACGAAAGCAACAACCTCGTTTTAGGAACATACATGCTGTTGGTTCGGATTTCGAAAGGAGCCAAAAATCGCGGGAAAGTCAGTTCCACACTCGGATTGTAGGAATACGAAAACAAATTGTTGTTTTGTCCAATCTGAGCTTCAAACGATCCGGCCATGGAAAGATTAAGCAACTCGGCACCTTTAAAAGTATTACGGTTCAACACGCTAAGATTCAATTGAGGTCCGGTGTAATTATTCGATTTCGAAACAATATCCAGTTCAGCCCTGAAAGCATGTTTTGGCATTGGCGTCATTAAAATAGTAACATCCAGATAGCCGGTGGCAGTGGTATCACTGTCCGAAAATTTTACCTGAACAAATTTGAAATTTCCCATCTGCATCAACCTGTTCAGGGTAATATTATGATTCTCGCGGGTATAAATATCGTGCTTTCTCAGGTAAACAGAACGCATAATCACTTTCGGACTAATTGGCATTTCATCTTCTTTTCCCAGAAATACGGCATTTTGAATCCTCACCGTGTCTTTGGTACTATCGGCGGGTTGTTCGTTCAACGAATAATCTTGATTGATAAATACGTTGTTGATATGATAAACCGTCAGGGCGTTTTGCGGAATGCTGTCTTTCAGCGTAAGTTTGAATGATACAGTATGTTTTGATGCAGAAGTATCCGCCTTAAAAAGCAAATAATCGGGATTAAAATAAAAATAGCCTTTATTTTTCAGAATGGCGTCAATCCGCACCCGTTCGTTTTTCAGCTGGTCGAGGTTATAATCTGCTCCGGGTTTCAGGAACGAATTCTTTTTATTTCTGCTGATAATTGAACCGATGCTATCATCAGAAATTTCATATACAATGTCCTTGATTGTATAGGGTTGATGGATGTGGCTGGTGTAAATTACATATGCTGTCCGGTTCTTTTCAACTATTTTGAATTCAGTCAAACTATTGAAAATTCCAATATTGAATAACTGTGCATCAATGATGGCAGCTGTTGCCTGCGGTTTTACATTACTCATCAAGACTGGCGCCTGGCCAATTTTTTGAAGCCACTTTTTATAGGCTGTTTTCGGATTTTCTCCGGCCGACATGTACAACCACAGTTGTGGACGCATGCCCAGATAACTTGAATTTGGCAACGGACGAACGGCATTCTTAGCAATCGTTTTGATCGTTCCTTTATTGGCTATCTTTTCTCTCGATTCCAGTTTTATTTCCGCACCGGTATAAAGCTTATCCCCTTTTGGCAAACGGCTTGTGCCGCTGCATGAAGCAAGAAGAAGGCAAATAAAGAGAACCCCTAACCCCTGAAGGGGAACTGAGTTACTTTTGTCTTGTATCTTATTCTCTTTATTCATTTCTTTTCCATGCTTTTAATAATCAATACTAATTTAGTTCCCCTTCAGGGGCTAGGGGTTCTTTTTCTTCTTTACCGGCTTCATAAAAAATTCTTTCCACTTATTAAAATCTCTCACATAAACCACTCCGCCTCCGGTTTCCACCAATTGTCCTTCAATAGCTCCTTCGTATTGGTTATGCCGGAAAGCTTTTAGTCGGTAGCGGCCATCTTTGGTAAGCTTGTATTCAACAACCACGTCCCCGGCAATTTGGCTGGCGGAATTTTGTTGTGCTTTGGCACCTTCCACATCAACGGCACCTCCAACCTGAACGGAAAGACGGTCGTTAAACAATTGTTTCTTCAATCCGATTTCCACCTGGGTTCTTCCCTGCGGAGTTCCGGATTGATAATCGTTGTATGATTGGATATTGAAATTCATTTCCACTCCCGGAACTACTTTTGAACTCAATTTATTTAATTCTGTGGATAAAAAAGTGCCCACTGTTGAACGTACTAATTCTTCTGTTCCACCTGTTTCGGTTGTCAACGGATTTTCCTGTACAAATCTTCCCAATATCAGTAAAGCAAAAACCTGCTTGTTTAATGCCGAAGCATCTTCATTAAGCATATTCAGTTTTTGATTTACCGCTCCTCCTAATATTCCTTTGTTTTCGGGCGGCAATTGTATTTCAAAACTGATTTCGGGTCGTAAAATCGCTCCACGTAGTTTTAATACAACCAAAAAAGGATAGGGTTGTTTATATGCAGCTTTATCTGTTTCACTCAGACCGGACATTTGATCTGCAACCAGGTCAATCGGTGCTGCTCGTTGCGTAAAAGTGGCATTGATGTTTATTTCGGCATCAGTCGGCTCGCCGTTCCAGATTATTGTACTTCCCGGAACAATTTCAAATTTCTTTTTGATAACGGATTGCAGCGAAACAAGGTAACTGCCTTCATTCAGGTTATAAGCGCCAGTCAGACTCATTTTTCCACTCCGGTCCATCGTGAAACTCAATGCTGCTTCGCCTCTTACCACCAATGAATCGGTAGAAGCCGGATCCATTAATAATCGAAGTGTGGCTTCTTTGTCGATTTCGATGACGGAAGAAAGATCAAAACTCGTAAATCCTGTTTTCTGAACCGTTTTTACCTCTTTTCTATTGAGAATAGGATTGAATTTCAACGTATCATTAAATTCTACCACCCCTTCGCCTTTATCGGCGGTGAGTTTATCTTCGGGAACGGCAAAAGTGAAGTTTGAACCTTTTTTCATCTTCAACCGGGCTGTAACCACAGGAAGCGACATCGGACCTTTTACATCAATCTTACTGTCAATAATCATTCGTCCGAAGAATTCTTTGTTGTCTTTGGAAGTGGTATTCATTAGCAAAAAGTTCTTTGTGTTGATTTGCAGTGCAAAAATATAGTCTTTAAACTGTTTCATATGAACGTTTCCATCTATCGTTGCCGAATGATTCGAAGCATCCCACACAGTGAAATTATTTAGATAAATGCCATCCGTTTTTAATTGAAGCTTTTCGTGCTTAAATTCGAGGCGGTTATTAAGCACGGCCGGATTCATAAAAGCATTGTCTAAAACCAGTTCGCCGGTTATTTCAGGAGCAGAAGTTGCTCCGTTCACGAGAATATTGCCCGTCACTTTTCCCGAAGCCTGAGAGATTTGTCCCATCGAAAAAGCCTCCACCGTTTTCATCGAAAGTGATTCAATATTTGTTTTTATATTTATCGAATTTGCACCGCCATTGGGAATAAAATAACCGCTTGCCGTCAGTTTATTGTCGTTGCCGCTCAATGTCAAATCAAGGTCAAACCGCTCCGAAGTAGAGTTTTCAGCTTTCAACGAAACATCTCCAATCGGAACTTCCCGCACAATCAAATTCCGGATTTGAGCATTCGCCACGATTCCGTACGAATTGTTGACACGCTTTAGCAACACATTTCCGTCGACATAACCTTTTATCAGGCTGGTGTCTTTCTGAACAATCTGCGAAATATCGTCTAAACTAAAGTTTTTAATAGCAACGTTCAGGTCGTCGTTGAATTTGTCGTGAACCGAAGCGATATTAATCTGATTTTGATCGTGATTGATAAACAAATGGTGAATTAAAAATCCCTGTTTGCCAAACTCCATATAATTATCGGCGGCAATATCCCAGCGGTTGTTCATCAGGTAAAATTCCTTCGGGTCAAGCGCCAGTTTGTAGTTGCCTTTATCTTTGGTAATCTGAGCGTGAATGATCAGTTTTTTAATGTTATCATCGCTGATGGAAGAAAAGTTTGCCAGCAGTTTGTTTTGGGATAACTTTCCGTCAAACAGAAAATTATCCAGTTCAACCTGAGGATTGGTGATGCTGCTGGTAGAAAGTTTGTAGTTCAACGCCGAGGAATCCGAACTGGTCACCAGCGCCAAATCGTTTATTTCTGTTGATCCATATACCAGTTTCGGAATGTTGACATTCAACTTCAGGTTGCTTTTCAGGCTGTCATAACTTCCCGCGATAATTCCCGGAACAAATTCTTTTAATTCGGGAAAGAAAACTTCGGACAAAACAGGATTGTTGCGAAGCTGGATTTCAAATTTAAAATCCTGCATTTCATTTTTGCCTTTTAGTGGTTTTCCGTCGGAAAGCAAAAAATACCGGTTGATAAATTGATTCAATGCCGCCGGAAGAGCCACGGGCGAAACTTTCCCAGTGTATTTTATGCCGATTATGGAACTGTTTACGCTCATTTCGCTACGGTGCGGTTCATTGACCGAAACTGCCAGCAAGGAATCAAGCATGTATTTCTTAGTGCCATGGGCAAGAATCATTTTCGAAATTCCGGCTTTTCCATTAAGATTACTCATCGTTCCGCCTTTCATGTCGGCGGTGGCATTCAGACTAATCCGCATGTCGTCATTGGTAAAGTTGAGCTTTTGTAAATCAATGCCGGGTACATTCAACGTAAATTTATACGTTTCTTCGTTGGGAGTCAGATTTACCACTCCGGCAAAATCAACGACTGCATTTTTATCGTTCAGATTTACTTTTCCGGCAAATTCACTACCGCTGACTGTTCCATCCACTTTCAGATTATGATACAAGTATTTGTTCAGGTAAATTTGCGACACATCCGCTTTCACATTGGCTTTCACGGTGTTTTTATCCAATCCGTGCCCATTCACTTCGGCCGTCAACGTTACGGGTCCGTACATGTTTTTGTCTTTCAGCAAACTTCCTACATCAAAATTGGTAATATCCAGTTTCCCATTGAAATTCTCCGATTTATCAATCGAAGCAACCAAATTTCCATTTCCAAAACTGCTTTTCAAACCGATAGTTGAAGCAAATTCTTTCAGATTTCCTTTAAAAACAACATTCAAGCTGATATTTTCCGGAACATCCACACTCTTGGGAATATACGCACCGGCAATCATTTCCAAATCCTTTTTGCCCGTAACGAGTTTTAAATCCGGAAGATCAACATATGCTTTTTGAACATTGGGCAAACCCGTAATTTTAAAATTTGAAGTCAACGAAGTATTATCGCCGGTTTCAACTTTCAGATTTTTGCCATTCATGTTCTTGATACTTCCCATCAGAATGCCGGAAATGGTGGTTAGGCCCGTCTTGTTTTGAAAAAAAGGTTGTTTTGCCAGAGCCGGATTAAAATACAGTATATCCGCATTCCGGATATTCACTTTTTTCATTTCGACATTCAATACGAGGTTTTGAAGCGAGTCTTTCAACGATTGCAGGGAAGAATATTGCAGGTTTACCGAGGCTTTTACGGAAGAATGAGTGGTTCCAATGTTCAGGTTTTGGGCCGTAATGGAATGTTCGTCCATACTGAACTTTGTCTCAAACCTGGTTATGATAAAGTTATTCTGATCAATGGCATTGAATTTCAGAATCGTTGCTTCGGTTTTGGCTGAAGAATAATAAATATCGCTTGCCGTGAGGTTGAAGTATTTGAAATATAAATGATTTGCATCAAATGTATTTTTCAGCACCGGCTTATTTTCAACCTTATAAACAAGCGAATTATCAGCCAGCTCAATGTTTTTTACCGCTACTTTCCAGTTGCTCGTGGTTTGAACATTGGTTGTTGACGACGGTTTACTGGCGGTTTCGGAACTTGAATACTGGACTTCACTTTTCGACAAATAGATGTTGTCTGAATTCACTGATTCATTCTCCAAATCCACCAAACTTTTTTTCAGTTCGAGGCGGTTGATGGTGGCATGAACAGATTGGTTACCGGTCAAATCCTCAAAAACAACGGTTGAATGATTGATTTGTATATTGTTTGCCGAAACAGTTGGCAATACTCCTATCGATTTGGCTGATTTAGTTTGCTTCGATTCTTTCAGCAGAAGCTTTGCTTGTAAATTTTCAACCAGCAAATCATCTATTTTATAAATGGATTTTTCAAGGTCAATCTCTTTCATCTTTAATTTCAACTCATTGAAATTGCCACTAACGTTCATTCCACCAAACTCATCATCATACCGAAGCCTTATCTTTTTCAGACTCACATTATCCACAATAAACTTCCAGGCGGAAGGTTTTTTCTGCATCATGCTATCCACAGGAGTGGTGGAAGCAAATGCTTTTATCAGAAAGTTATAATTAAAAAGCGAATCGGTAGAAGTGTTGTAAAGATTCAGCGTCACATCTGTCAACGCAAAAGAACTGACATCAATTTTATTGAACAACATATCATAAAGAGCAATATTCACGTTTGCTTCGCCGGCATAAACCAGCGTATCCTTTTTGGTGTCTTCCAGATAAAGACCATTCAGAACCACCGACTTCGGAAAACCAATGCTTACATTCCGGATTTCAACCCGTGTATGAGTTTTATTGCTCACAATTCCGGTGGCATAATGAACGATTTTGGTTTGAACGGCCGGAATCTGAATAATCAACGCAATCGCCACAAATAAAAGCACGAAAATTCCAACCATCCATAAGAAGATTTTAAATGTCTTTTTCAAAATGGAGATTGCTTTATTCATTTAAAAAGATTATTTATAGCATACCTATCTGAAATACTGAACAACAAACTCTTCTTTTTCAATCGTAGTCATTTTATCTGTAGTTTTCAGTTCAATGGTTGTATCAGCAAAATTGTGGTCAGCTTTCAACAGGTTGAATAATTCGTTTTTAGCATCTGTCGGTCCAAAAAGCAGAACTTTTTGATAACTTCTGATGGTGTCACTTATTTCTTTAAAAAAGACAGATTGATTATGACTTTGTTCTTTGCTGTGTACTTGAACTTCATGCGTATCGACGTTTGGAGTTTCCAAAGGGATTTGTTTAATAACAATTTCTTTAGTAGAAAGCTTGTGGTCGTACAGCTCTATTAATACTGCATTTGAATGATCCATCCAAATGCCTAATTGTTTTACTTTATTCATTTTGATTTGGTTTTAAAATCGATTTATAGTTTAAATTCTTTCCATTTATTCAGACTCGTAAAGACGCAGCCTATTTGAAAGCATTCCAAGTTCAATTTGCAACATTTTTATTTTCTGCAACAAATATGAAACCGTTTCAATGCCCTCAAGGTTTATATCCATTTCATAATAAAACCGAACATATTTCTCCAGTTGCAACAATTGATCCGCTTCAATAAATCCTGATTCTTCAATAGTTGTAATTTCAATCAATCCGGTTTGTTCCAACGAACTGATAAACGAAACATCAATATTGTGATTTGCACAAAAATCGTCGATGGGTATTAGATATTTTGTTTTCATGGTTTTTCTTCCTATTAACTGCCTACTATAAACTATTTCTAATTTCTTCAAACAGCGTTTTTTGTTTCTCCGTCAGATTTGTCGGTACTTTTACAGAATAGGTTATTTGTAAATCGCCGAATTGTCCATCATTCTTATATACCGGAAATCCTTTACCCTTTAAATTGACTTTCGTTCCATTTTGAGTTTCAGGTTTCACTTTCAGTTTTACTTTTCCCTCAACCGTATCAACGGTTATTTCGCCTCCAAGCACCGCCGTGTAAATATCCAGATCAACCGTTGTAAATAAATTACTTCCCAACCGTTTAAAAGTAGAATGATTGGCTACCGAGAATGTGATATATAAATCACCGTTCGGCCCGCCGTTTGATCCCTGTCCGCCATGTCCTGCAATTTTAATTATCTGCCCGTTTTCAACTCCGGCAGGAATGGTTATACGTATATTATTTCCGTTTACCGATAATGTTTGTTTGTGGGTTTTATATGCCTCAAGTAATTCCAGATGAATTTCAGTAGTATAATCTTCACCACGGTATTTTGCCTGCCGGCTTCTTCCACCACCTCCGCCACCAAACATCGATTCAAAGAAATCGGAAAAATCACCGGCAGATTGTCCGCCGGAAAAGCCACCACCGCCACGCGAACGGGAAGATTGCGATTGTTGTTGCTTTTGTTTTTCAAACTCTTCGGCATATTGCCAATCGGTTCCGTATTGGTCGTATTTCTTCCGTTTTTCAGGATCGCTCAATACTTCATTGGCTTCATTGATTTGCTGGAAGTTCGCTTTTGCATCTGCATTATTTGGATTCAAATCGGGATGAAATTTACGCGCCAGTTTACGATAAGCGTCTTTCACCATTTTTGGCGTAGCCGCTTTATCAATTCCTAAAATTTTATAGTAATCTATAAATGCCATTTACCGGGTTGATTATAACGTTTAAAAACTATCCGAAAGTGTCAACTTCAATCGTCTCTTACACTTCGCACCAGGCTTATTCCCGATACAAAAAAGATAAGTCCAAGAATGGCAAAAACGATCACTTCTCTTACCACGTGCGTTCCGCCTGATAGATTAGCAAACAGAATGGCAGCATAAATAAGGCTTCCAATACCCAATACAGTGAGTAATGCTCCGAAAATTCGTTTGATATTCATGATTTTTAATTATTTAGTTTAATCTAAAACTCCTTCAAAATCCATGTTTTAGAAGTCTTCAGCTTTATAAATCGGATAATCGCTATATCCTTTTTCATCGGCTGTATAAAATAAACCCATTCTCAGGTCATTTGATAATGGCCAATTATTTTTCAACCGATCGACAAAATCGGGATTATTGATAAATGGACGCCCAAACGCAATCAAATCAGCCATTCCGCTTTCAAGATCATTTTCAGCCCGTTCTTTATCATACCCTCCCGATAAAATGAGTGTGTTTTTAAATCTACTTCGAATAATTCCCTTAATTTCCTGTGGCACTTCCGGTGCTCCCATAGCCGAATGATCCACTAAATGAATATAAATAATTCCGAGTTTATTCAATTCTTCGGCCAGATAAGTATATGTTTCGTCAATTTCGGGATAATGAGACATATCATTTGCCACTCCATAAGGCGACAACCTTATTCCGGTTCTTTCCTTTCCTATCGTTTCAATTACAGCAGCAACTACTTCCAATACAAAACGGCAACGGTTTTCAATACTTCCACCGTATTTATCAATACGGATATTACTGTGTGGCGAAAGAAACTGCTCCAATAAATACCCATTGGCAGCATGCAGTTCAACTCCATCAAAACCTGCATCAATTGCATGTCCGGCAGCAGCAGCATATTCAGTCAATGTAAGCAGTAAATCTTCGTCATCCATTGCTTTCGGAATCGGGAAATCCTGCATTTGCTTTGAATCGGTCCACATTTGACCTTTTGCTTTTACAGCCGAAGGTGCAACTATCTGTGCTCCATCAGGTAAATTGAGACTGTGACTTATTCTGCCTGTATGCATAAGCTGAAGAAATATTTTTCCTTCCTCTTTATGTACTTCATACGTAGTTCTCTTCCAACCTTCCACCTGATGTTTACTAAAACACCCCGGGATGCGTGAATATCCTAATCCATTGGGTGATGGTGCTGTTCCTTCGGTGATAATTAATCCGGCACCTGCACGTTGACCATAATACTCAGCCATCAGTTCATTGGGTTCATTCCCTAAAGCACGACTACGTGTCATGGGTGACATGACCACATGGTTTTTCAATATAAGGTTGCCTAACTTTGTAGTTTTAAATAATTTATACTCTTTCATTATTTTGTTTTTATAAGTTATAGTCAATATAACAGGGTGCAAAATCAAATGTTTATTGCAATAAAGCTGATCCTTTTATTGACTTCAACATTCAATACTATTATGGTTCGAACAATTATTGCAAAATTAAAGTATACTGCATGACAATATGTTACATAACTTTGAAAGTAAGTTACATAATTCTCACATTTGGGAAGTGGATCGGAGATGGAGAAGGTACGAGAAGGTATAATACGTCAGGTTGAATTTATACAAAAAGTCGCGCCGACTCCAAAGCCGGCGCAACACTTCAATAAAAGCTTTGTGTAGAGTTTAAAAAAACATTAACCTGAGTTCGGAATAAGGATATTTAAAAGATATACATATTCAATTATTTGAATAAGATAATAAGGTTAAATTATAATTGAATGTTGTTTGGCTACTATGTTCCCACAATCAGAGATCCAACGTTATTAAAAATAACCTTATTCCACCTTTTTTAATATGGAAATAAGGGCCGGTTCACGTGGTGTTAAATGTTCTGCTAAGGGAAAAATAAAAGAAAAATAAGGTTTTTAATTTAATACTAAACTGAAAATTATAATTTAGTATTAATAGATTATTAGAGCGTTACAATTAGTTATATAGTAGGTTAAGACCTTATTTGCTAACCTTTTTTTACCTTAGTAGTTTTGGTTATCAATCTCAACCTAACCTTATTATATTTTAAGTCAGTTTAATGGTTTTCGAATATATTCTTATCCCAAACTCAGTCTTTTAATTACGAATATCTCTTACAAATATTTGCCGATTCACACCTGACAAAGAACCGAGGAAAAGTTTGTTTCCAATTTGATCAAGTACAAGAAATCCCGAAGGAGTTTTGCCTGTAGGTGAATACAATACAAAAAATTGTCTCTTTCCAACCCATATAAGTTTCCCGTTTTTTGTTACAAAGAATGTTTGATCCCGCTGTAATCTTACACTTTGAATCCAGGCATCAATATTTGGAATGGCTTTTAAATCTGTCCAATCGGCTATAACACTTTTTCCTGCAAATTCACGACGGACAGCTTCATCTAGGTTTTGAGTTTCGCTGTATATATTAAATGTCATTTTCAAATTCACCTGATTTTGTGGATTATCTCTTCGGACATTATTATCTCTACGGTTATCATCAGATCTTTGTGTCTCATCATTTCTACGAACATTTTCATTACTGTATGCACTGCCGGGGGATACTACATTTTTTTTGAGAACCAGGATATTTCGTTTCACACCATACCATGAACCAAGAAAAAGTTTATTCCCAATTTGATCGTGAATTAGATAATTGGACGGAACTCTGCCTGTGGGGAAGTATTCAACATTATATTGTCGTTTTCCGCTGAAAGTAAATTTCCCGTTTCGGATAACCATAAACGTTTGTTCGTTTTGCAATCTCATACATGATATCCATGCATCGATATTAGGAATTGCTTTTAAGTCTGTCCAATCGGCCATAGAACTGTTACTTCCAAATTCTCGTCGAATTACGTTTTGTAAATCATCCGATTCAAGGTAAATTCCCGATGTCAGAACCAAACCCCTGCAATCAGATACTACAGTTCTACTATCCGGTCTTTCATTTCGCTGAGAATCGTCTCTTCTGTTATCCATTCGTTGGGAATCATCTTTATCGTATTTCCTGTTGGTACCGGCTATTTCGGATACATATTTCATTTCGATTAAATCGGCACGATAAGTTACTACATCTTTAATTCTCACTCTATTATCGGTTGGAAAAAATGTACCAAATTGTCCTTCTTGTTCGTACATAAAACCTCCCGAACCAAGACCTAACAATTTTCCCCATCTCGAAATAGTTTTCACAAATCGTCCATCCCGATCATACAGATTGAGCGAAAGAGCATATTTAACTCCCGAAGTATTATCCATTAATGATGATCTGTTGTAATGATCAACATCCAATGCAAACATCACATAACGATCGTTGAGCCTTCCCCAGTCTATTTTTGAATATGTACTTGCATCCAACGGTAAGTTTAATCCCGATAATTTCCAATCCGATAACGTTGGAGGATAGCTGGGCCAACGTTGGGCATCAAACACCTGATCTTTTCCATACTTCGATTTAAGCAAAGCAGACTCTAGTATATTTCTATCCCTTATTTGAGCATTTGCAACATAAGAGGATAAGAACAACATGGAGAAAATAAAGAGAGTTTTAATTGTTTTCATAAAAAATAATTGATGGTTACAAATGGATTTGATTAGTATAATAAATAGGAGTCTTTTTTTAAAAATTATATTTACAACATTTGATTTTCAAGTTGTTTATTCCGTTGTTTTTAATCAGAATTCCAACTGAATTTACTTATTACTATGAACATTGTTCAAGTCGGGATTACCTTCAAAATCGGCCATGGATTTTCGCCATTCATCAGAAATAGGCCGGGTAGCTTTCGTATTGGCATCATAGCATACCATCACCGTCCGGCAGATACACTTCACTTCGTTTGTTTCAACGTCAATAAGTTGCTGCAAAAGCTTGAAACTTTTAGTTCCTATTTCCACTACAGCAGTTTCAACCGCTACATTTTCGCCCGGATATACCGGCAGCAGAAAGCTTACTTCAATATGCCCAATCACTACTCCCACTTCCTTACTAACATTTACATAAGGCAAAACCTCATTAAAATAACTGGTCTTGCCCAAATCGAAGAACGAAAAGTAAACCGAATTATTCACATGCCCCAAGGCATCAAAGTCATTAAAACGGAGTTGAATTGGGGTAATATGATTGTATTTCTGGTTGTCCATACTGTTTAACTGTTTTGATTATTTATTAATTTGTTCCCGCAACTTGCAGGAACTTTCTAACTTTTGAAAGACATTTTCCGGGATGTTTCGGGAACTTATTCAAGCTTTATAATTTATTTCCATCATCGCCTCGACCTTCGCACAATGTATCGTGTAGCATTATCAAATAAAAATTATCATATTCATTAAGCCATTCAATCGCGCTGAAGCAAGGTATTAGCCACCTTAATTTTGTCAAGTTCTTCCGATATTTCAATTGCTTCATTTATAATACTTTCGGGATAATCATTTATTTGAAGTATCCTGATAGCATTCCTGTTTTTTAATTTTCCTTCTTTTAGCTTATAGTCAAAATCAACTGTTTTATGGTCAACTATCTCGCTGAAATGATATAAATCATATTCATTCTTCAATAAATCAGCCAATTCTATATCGTGAGTCGAAACGAATACGATATTGCCGGCATTATTTAATGATGATAAAACTGCTTTGCCTGCCGAAATTCGCTCAATAGTATTAGTCCCTTTAAATATCTCGTCGAGAAGGAATAAATTTAAATGCCCATCTTTGCTTTTATCGATCATCTCTTTGATGGTTAGTACTTCCTCAAAGTAATAACTTTTATCGTTCATTAAATCGTCGCTAATGCGTATAGCTGAAAAAACACGCACTCTCGGCATCGAAAAATGTTCTGCAAAACAGGTGTTAATGGTCAAACCGGTTATTGCATTTATGGCGATAGTACGGATAAATGAAGTTTTCCCCGACATATTTGAACCTGTCAGTAAAATTGACTTATCATTCACTTTCAAGTTGTTTTTTACACAGTTTTCAATCAACGGATGATATACTTCCTGAGCAAAAAATCTTTTTTGTCCGTCTAAGATTTTAGGTATGCAAAAGCCATTCAGTCCTTTGCGGAGTGAAGCAATTGATACAATAGCATCTATTTCTCCAACAAACAGGAATACATCTTCTATTTCGGATCTTTTAGTGTCAATGCGCTTCAACGTTCCAAACAGAAACAATGGTTCTATCAGAAACGCAATTTTTACAACCTCCAGAATTGCCCAAAACAACATTTGTTGGTCGTTTTGTAATCCTGCTTCCAGATTGAAAACCGACATTCTACTGCTGATTTTATTAAGCACATTAACCGACTTTATTAAATCGGGGTTGATTTGTTTTAAAATATCGTGTTTAAATAATTCCTGAGCAACACTATTTAGTTTCGATAGTTGAGGAATAGAGCTGTAATAATTAAATAGATTCTTCTTATTCCAGAAGTGAATAACAATGTTGATAATGGATAAACCCAACAGAATGAAAATGAATGCCGGATTAATAAATGACAGTATAAACGACAACACACTTGAAAAAGTCAATAATGGTACCATAAAATACCATTTAGGCGGTTTTAAAATTTCTTCCTGAAACAGTGAGGCAATATAAAATGCTTCTATATCATTCAATTTTTTCAATTGACTTTGAACAGATACCCTTAACTCAGAATTAGATGTAAATTCATCCAACAGTTTTTCGTGCCCGATATTTTTTGCGATGTCTAAAGGGATGGTTCTTAATTTATTATAAAGATATTGTTGTCCTGTTTTTGAGTTTGTTCGGTCAATAAACATGAATAATTCCTGAAAGTCCAGGTCGTTACAGGTTTTATCAGATAGGGTCTGAAAAGCTGTAGAATGGTCTTTCTTCCGAAAATAGCTTTCTATATGTTCAAAATCAAATGAATCAACTTTTAGGTTTCCAAACTCACTAAGCAATTTTTCTTTATTTTTTCTTTTTCTGTTCCTAAGCATTCATTTTTCTTTATTTTAAGGCTGACGAGCAAGAGTTTGGATGCGTTTTATATTTTTTTCTTTATTAACCTGAGGTTATATATCTCCTACGGAGAAAAGATATGAACTCTTGAATTATTCTATTGATATATAACTCCTGACGGAGTATTTCTATCTACAACTTTAGTTGTCTTATCCCGAACTCAGGTTATTAATTATAAAATAAGGTTTTATTTGGTGGAGTTACTACATTCTACTAAGGTTTTAACTTTATCTTCCAAAATATTAACCTTAGTAGTCCCACAATAAATAAAAAAAACCCCAATAAAAATAACTGTAAAAGATTACATTCGACTTCAACACCCCGCCCCAAGCCCCTAAAGGGGATGTTAAGACGCAGTATGTATAAAATAGGACAATATGTATTGTCCTGAAATTTGTTTACAGTTTTCAAACAAGATGATACTAACTATACATCCCCTTTAGGGGCTTGGGGCGGATAAATTAAGTACCCGGTTTAAAAAACATATTTTCAAAGCACAAAACCCATAAACATAAATACCTCATATTCAATATGTAAAATTCAAGTTACTAATTAGAAAATAAAAAAGAAGTTTTAAAACCTTTCCCGATAGCAATCGGGACTTCATTCTAATCAATATAATTATAAAATACATAGGTTCTTATATCGAACTCACGTTAATTAATTAAAGTAGAATTAATATATTCCCTATACCATCACCTCAGTAATCCCCCTATTCACATTAGCAGTTTTAAATTTGCCCCAAAGATAAATACATTTTTTTAATTTATCTGCCAAACGTTCCATTTATTGTTAGCTTAAATGATTATCTGCATAATGTACATCAACCAACGGAACGAAGTGACGTCCCGATTTTCGGGATTATAAATTATAAATCATAAATCACAAATTCCCTCATCACACATCATTAATAAATAAAAAAATATTCTCAACAGACTTGCCAGATAGCTCGTTTCGGGCATATTAGACGTACTAAATCTTTTTATAATTTCAGTACTTAGCTTCTGTACTCTTTTAGATGTTATATGGAGCAGTTCTGCCGTTTTATTAATACTGTTGTTAGCACTTCTCAGTTTCAGAACCTTCATTTCCATCCCGGTAAGTTCGTTTGAATTATGAGCATCAAAATGTTTAGTTATTTCGTGCGTCTTTTCAGATACCAGGCAATACTGACGGTAAGGCTGAAATTCATCGGCATTACAAAACGGCAATTGTATAGTTTCGGCAATCATCAACCGTGGATGGTCTTTTTTGTCGCATAACAACACATAGATACGAATCAAATAGACTTTATAGTTGTGCTTTTTATTTTTTAACCGCAATGTATAAATCATTTGGAAATACTTTTGTTCTTCCACCGTGAGATTCATCAGGTAATAGTATCCCAACACATCCGATTCGCAGTAAAAATTCAGGTCATCGGTATGTATCAAAGGGTATAGGCAATTCCAATTATTCTCCTCTTTGTCAGTTTTAATACAATCAAAAGTAAAACAATCCTTAAAAGCCGAAATATTCAGCGAGAACCGACTGTGCCATAAATCTATTATGGTGAACGACATCCGGTTATGAAGTGATCGCTGATAAAGATCCACTTTTATTCTCTCCAAAAATGGATCAATGTCTTCCATCTCGTCGTTGGTATGATCTGCCAGCATTTCAAACCTCACGGGATCCATGTTGTCCTTCATTTTAAAGCTATCCATATTAAAATATTCTTATGGTTTTAATTTTTAAAAAATTGTGCACTATGTAATTGAATATTTTTTCAGCTCACGTAAGCGATTAATTTATCTACTCAATTTTATCAATTACAATGCAAAAATATATATATTTTTTAAAACATAAAATTACCAATTAATTTTTATCTTAAAAGGGGACATTATCCCCTTGACTTTCGTTTTCTGAGATTGTATTTTTGCATTTTGTCTTAAAAAATAGCGTTTTTTGAAGACAATGTGATGATCGTGAACGTGTAATTCAATTATTTCAATTCGTGTATCACAACCGTTTATCTTCCAATCACGAAAATAAATGGGTGTTACCCGAAATGAAAGAAAATGTATCGTGTTTGATGGAGGGTTTCACATAAAAAGTTTCAATTTAATAACCGTGAAATTGAAAATCATAACCATTAAATTGAATTTCATGATCGTGAAATAAGATTTAAACATTATTATAAACCCTTTTTGATCCATGATTCTTCAAAACAAACCGTTAAATTGAAAATCATAACCATTAAATTGAATTTAATAACCGTGAAATCGAAAATCATAATCATGAAAATGAAAATCACACACATTAAATTGAATTTCATGTACGTGAAATCGAAAATCACAACCATTATATTGAATTTAATGATCGTGAAATTGTAAATCATGAGTATGAAATGGAATTTAATGACCGTAAAATCAAGGTAAAAGATAGTCTCTCTTAAAAAAGAGCTTATCTTCAAGTATCAATATTTCAACCAAATTGAATATATAATTTTCAGAGATAGTTAACTTTAATTTTTAATCCAAAAAATCCAAAAAAAACCTATGAACAAGGTAAGTTTAGATTTTTCCACTAACCAGTATGCCGATGCTGAGTTGAAGGTAAAAGCTTCGACCATAGTAAGCAGTCTGGAGGGAAATGCCTTTTTTCCGGATTTAGAGCCAAATGTGACTGCTATTAAAGCAAAGATTATCACGTTTGACGATTATCTGGCAAAAATGGCTGTAGGAAACAAACAGGTAACGGCAGAAAAAAACATTGCACGGGCCGATCTGGTTGATTCCTTATGTGTTGCAGGGCGTTTGGTACAAAACATTAGCAAGGGCGACGAAGTAAAAATTCTTAGTTCGGGCTTCGACATGAATCGGAAACCGGCTCCTGTTGAAATGTTGGACCAACCAACCAATGTAATGGTAAAAGCTGGTAAGATTTCAGGTACACTTGATCTTACATGGGACGTAGTAGATCATTCTCGCAGTTACGAAGTGCGCTACACTATTCTTCCCAAAACAGAAAACAGTGTGTACGAAAAAGTGACAACTCCTAAACGTAAAACCACTCTCGAAGGACTTACACCGGGTCAACAATATGCCATACAGGTGGCAGGAGTTGGTTCCGATCCTCGCCGGGTATGGAGTTTCGAAATTATTAGTTTTGTAATGTAATTCATTTTTTATAAACCCGGTTTGCCGATAACCGTGCATCGCGCAAGCTGTGTTTATAAATATATGCGATAGAAGAACCGTCGGGGCACAAAAAAAAATGTTCTGACGGTTTTTTTAATGCTCGAAAACACCTTTACACACCACTTTTATAATATTGTATAAAAAAAGTTGGTGAAATGGTTGGTGGTGTTAATGTTATTTTCTATCTTTGGGGCGGAAATTTAATAGAATAGTAAGACTTTAAATAAAAGCATAACTAAAAATAGATAAGAGCACCTATCTAAAACGAGTGTTTAATTTATATATCATTAATTTATAGACAAATAACAACAAACAACCCAACAGCTAAAGTTTATATAAGGACACCTAGGTGACGATATAAATTGTTATGGGCAAGTGTAGAAAAAAAACAGTTTCGAGCTTGAAAGAAAATCGAGAAAATAAAACAAATTTGTATGCCAAGACAAACAAATCCATACTCAAAATACAGCCAACGCAAGCGTTTGCGAGAATTCCAATATGACAAAGAGAATAATTGGTCAGAAGAACGAAAAAGAAAGAATGACTTTTCAAGTGGCTGCCTAATGTTAGTAATACTTGGAATAGTTTGTCTTTTAGTCCTCATATTCTCTGGACCAGAAGGATTAATTAAATATCTTAGCAAATAACGAACTTTTATATACACACAACATTAAAATAAAATATTATGGAAAATAAAAGTCAGATTGAACTATTGGCGAAAACAGCTTTAAACACAAAGAATTACAATCAAGCATATAATTATTATTCCCAACTTTTAGAGAGTGACACAAATAGTGTTGAATATTGGAAAGGAAAAGCTTTTGCTGCTGGATATTTATCAACTTTAGACCAGATGAAAATAAATGAAGTCATCACTTATATTAGAACTTTAATGACTCTTCAAAATTTATCTGACTCAGAAAAAACAGAGATTTCAACTGAATTAGTAAAAATTGCAGACATAAAAATACTCGAGGGTGTTAAACATGTAGACAGCGAAATCGATAAAGAATTTAACGCGCTTCAGATTCCAACAGGTACTTTATACGCTGTTCATCAAATGAGGAAAACTCCAATACAATTAAGAGTCGGAAGCAAATATCAAGAACCATTAAAAGAGCATTTTGATTTATTGGTGCTGGCTTGTGAGCTAAACCCGACAAAAGAAAACTATGAAAAAATTATTAAAAATTTCAATCTTGTTTTCGTATTTGCCAAAAGGCATTTTGATTATTTTGGACAGTTGAATGGTGACTCAACTTACAGTAAAGAAATTACAAATACATGGAATAATGCTGTAAAGAAACTGAAAGAATTAAACCCAAATTATAGCACTCAAGATTCAATTCCCAAGGGCAGTAGTGGTTGTTTCATTGCTACTGCGACAACTGGTGACTACAATCATCCAACAGTAATGCAGTTAAGATTATTCAGAGACAATACTCTTGACAATTATAATTTTGGAAGAAAGTTTATTCAATTCTATTATAGAAACAGTCCTCCAATTGCAGATTACATTAATCAAAAAACAATACTTAAAAAATTGATATATTACTTTTTTATCAAACCATTGAGTGAGTTTACCAAAGTTTTTACAAATAAAGATAGACAAAAACTATAGAAAGACTTAACACAAGAAACAAAACTGACAAAAAACGCCTAACACATAATATACGCCTCGGTCGTTAAGCGACAGTGTAGGTAAAAAAAAGAATCCGATTTTGGATAATGAACTTCAGATTAAGTAACAGTTGCAGTAATAATAAATAATTTAAAGTATGAAAAATCTCACGTTTATTTTAGCCATGGTTTGTACAAGTTTGTATGGACAAAACAATGATTCGATTTTTAAATATGAAAGTCTTTTAATGTCTGACCAAATTGTTCGCCACGTTCCTAAAATGTCGCAGTTGACATTGTATTCAAAAACATTGGAGTGGGTAGGGAAAACATATCTTAAACCTGATAACGTGGTTATCGCAAAGCAGGACAGTTCTATGCTTAGGATTGAAGGAACATCAGTAAGTCTATGCCTGATTAAAAGTTACGGGATGGATGTTAGAATGATGGCAAAATATATTTTACAATTCGATTTTAAAGCCGAAAGATTTAGGGTGAGCATAATGTCTTCACAGATTGGTGGATCAGATGGGGTGTCCTTTATGCCAACTCTTAATTACTTGAAAGCGGCAGGTGCTATCCAAAACGGACACAGTGTAAAAGATAAGTACCAAGCCATTTTAGATTCTCAAATAGAGTTGTATAATGGTTTAGTTGAATCATTACAAAGTAGTTTTAAGGACAAGCCTAAAACTGATAATTGGTAACAACACAAATCACAGCTCCCACAGCTCCCGGGCGATTTCATCGCTTGGGAAAAGAAAAAAAAACATAAGAAACCCTTCCCCCTGCGGGGACTTCCCTTTTACAAAGGGAAGATTGAATGAGAATAAGTTTTGAGTATTAAATATGATTTGAGTAAGTTTGAGTTTTGCAAAAAAATATTTAAATGTAAATAATTTCTAATACAGTAACTGTCCCCTTTGGAAAAAGGGACGAGCGTAGCGGAGGGGTTTAAAAAATCACCCTGCCTATCCATACGGATATGTCCTTAATAAAATGAATAGAGAGTTGCACCAGCTAGCGAACAAGTTGTTCGCATACACAGATTTCAAAAACAATTAATAACGATACAACATGAAAAAAACAATGATTTTATTCTTATTTACTTTTTTAAGTTTCAGCATAAACCTAAAAAGTCAAAACCTTCAAATCCCTGATACAACAAAAAACAATAAAAATGCTGGATTCTTAAAAGGAGATATTGCTAAATTTCTACAGGGAAACACAAGGTATCCCATAGATGCATTAGAAAATAAAACTGAAGGCAATGTTGTTATTTCATTTGTTATTCTCAAAGAAGGGAAAATGGATAAACTGAAAGTTTTAAGTTCTCCCGACGAAACATTATCATCCAGTTCTATTGCCTCCTTTAGTAATATAGAAGATGAATGGAGTCCTTGTATAAACAATGGAATACCAACTGACAAAGAGTATAGTATAGTATTTAAGTATAGAATGTACATGTATAAACAACCCACCAATGTTAACGAAGAGGTAGCAGGACTTATTAAAAAGAAAAAATATGAGAAGGCTCTTAAATACATTAATGCTGAAATTAAGGAGAATCCATTTGACTATAAACTATTTGATGCTCGTTCAAAAACAAACGAACTGCTTGGTGATAATGACAGTGCTAAAAAAGACGCTGAACAATCAATTAAATTACAAAATGAAGTTATTACTATCGTTGATATGAATGCGATTGGTACTCCCCGGGTTGTGACCAAGACTGAGACCAGGACTGAAACCATGATAATTCAAACCAATTCCCAAATCAGGTAACCAGTTATGCAATAACAATGCACAGCTACCGCGTGATTTTATCGTGTGGAAAAACAGAATAAAATATAAAAATCCCTTCCCCCGTTCGACTGAGCTCACGCCGAAGCCTGCGGGTACTTCCCTTTTACAAAGGGAAGATTGATTAAGGCATGATGTTATCTGATTTAAATAAGTTTTTGAGAAAGTTTGAGTTTTGCAAAAAAATATTTAAATGTAAATAATCTCTCATACAGTAAATGTCCCCTTTGGAAAAGGGGACGAGCGTAGCGGAGGGGATTAAAAAATAAATTCTATGTCTAGTCCTGAAATAGGTTTACAAAAAAGTAAATAAATTTCAGGACGATACAGGGGAAATACATGAATATAATTTCAAATTATCTGACTAAATCAACATACAACAAATAAAAAATTAAAGTTAATGAAAAACAAGCAAATTGAAAAAATAACGACTATACTTTTGAGTGTTTCAATCATTTTAATTATTAGTGGAGCATTCCTGAAAATAATGCATAATTCAAATGGAAATTTAGTAATTTGGATTGGTTTTATTACACAATTTATTTTTAGTAGTTTTGAAATTAAACGCTTGAAAGAAATCATAAAGTCATCCGAAAAAGACAATTCTATGATTGATTAAAGAGTAGATAAATTTAATATTCCACCGGCTCGTGCAGATTTGTAATCGGTGGAAAAACAGAATAAAATATAAGAATCCCTTCCCCCGTTCGACTGAGCTCACGCCGAAGCCTGCGGATACTTCCCTTTTACAAAGGGAAGATTGATTAAGGAATGATGTTATCTGATTAAATAAGTTTTGAGAAAGTTTGAGTTTTGCAAAAAATATTTAAATGTAAATAATTTCTCATACAGTAAATGTCCCCTTTGGAAAAGGGTACGAGCGAAGCGAAGGGGATTAAAAAATAAATTCAAACAATTCCGATTTAAAACCTTATTATTTCAAACTAAAATAAAGTAATAAGGTTGTGGTCTTGGGGTTACGTGTTTTCTAATAAGGTTAAAAGAAAGGGAAATTGTCTGAACCACGATTAAACAGATGAATCAGATGGACAGGATAAAATGTCATGGTTATTGGAAATGAAACTGTCATTTTCAGATGGGATTTGCGAAATTAAATTATAGGAATTCTAATTATAAAATAATAATAACAATGAAAACTAAAAACCTAATCAGCATTACATTGGCAGGCATTATCGGTTTACTTGCCTTCAATTCATGTTCCACTATTCCAAAAGGAGCAATGGCAGTAAAACCATTTGATAAAGATAGATATTTAGGCAAATGGTATGAAATAGCCCGTATGGATTTTCGGTTTGAACGAAATTTAAATAATACAACGGCAAATTATTCGATCAATACCAATGGCAGTATAAAAGTTGAAAACCGTGGCTTTAATTATAAATCAAAGCAATGGAAACTAGCGGTTGGTAAAGCGAAATTTGTTGGAGAACAAAATATAGCTATGTTGAAAGTATCGTTTTTTGGTCCGTTTTACGCGGGATATAATGTAATAGCTTTAGACAATGAATATAAATATGCGCTTGTGGCAGGACAAAATTTAAAATACTTGTGGATACTCTCACGGGAGACAACAATTCCCGAAGATGTAAAGCAAAACTATCTTAAAATAGCAGAGAATTTAGGTTTTAAAACTTCTATGCTCTTGTGGGTTGAACATGATAAGAAACAAAAGTAGAACTAAAATGTAATGATATATAGAATAAGATTATTCGAGTTGGGTCTCGCGTGTAAATGTTCGGTGTATTCTCCTGTCAACGTTGTGCTAACAGGAAAGAAAAAAAAGAATCCCTACTCCTGAAAGATTCGATTTTTCAAAATAACGGATAAATGTAATACACTACGACGATCAGAGAAAGAGAAAAAGATATAAAGAATTTTTTTACTTTTTTATCCTTTGAACTTGTGATTATTTAAAGAAATTATTTATTTTCTTATAATGACTGCTTGTACTCTTGTTTCAGTTTCTATAGTTCTATATTCAAGTGTCATCCAATTTTTAAATATATATTTTATTCTATTTTCATCATATCTATATCCTGTACCGTAGGGAATTGGATACAGTGATATCATTTTTTCCTTACATTTTATACTAATTCCAAAAAGGATATAATCATCAATTTCTTTGTGTCTTACCTGATATAACCCCGGACCTTTTGGACCTATTAATTCCCGACATTTTTCAGGAGATGGCATCGATCTCCAAATACTCCATTCATGCATAAATTACTTTGATTTTTTCCGCTGCAAATTTATTATTTTTTTTTGATAACTTTCAATTGTTGAATATAGATTTTATATGTTAGAATTAGTTTACTGTAAAGAGGCATTCGTAAATGGGCTCACGGTAGCACGAATTGCATCATGTTGGCTTAATAACAGGATTCAATTTACTTTTTTCCATAATTGCAATCGAGCGGGAGTTTAGATATATTTATTGACAACCCTTGAATGTCAATCGGCATTGGTCATAAACTGATTGATATCTGAGGTATACTGATTGACATCGATTGGATGTTGATTGACATCTGTAGAATATTGATTCAAATCTATTGGATGTTGATTTAAATCCGTTGCATATTGATTCAAATCGATTGAATATTCATTGATATCTGTCGGATGTTGATCAATATCAATTGAATATTGATTCAGATTAGTTCTAAATTGATTAATTTCCATTTGATGTTGATTCAAATCGGTTGAACGTAGACTAATATTCATCGAATATTGCTCACTAGTGGTTTGCAAATGTACTGAAATTTTGGATTAAATGTTTACTACTACAGCTTATTCAAAAACAGGACATACATAAAAACTCCAAGTATCATAATAGCGCTAACCAGTAGAACAATCATATTTTTAAACTGATACCTTATTGAGATAATAAGTTCTTTTGTTTGTTTGTTAATATAAAAGTGTGTAATAGCAAGCAGGTTTATAATAATAGCCAAAATTGGGAAAGCGATAAATAATAGATGCGCCCAATTCAATAACCCTGTTTGATTTTGTTTTGAAACAAACATTTCAAAATTTGCAAAAAAGTCCCAGTGGGATAATAGCTTGAATTTCACATAAACCGTAACGATCAACACGATTGGTACTAAAATAAAAATAATTCCAATTCGGGCAGATTTTCGGGCATTCAATAAGCCGATTTTCAATACCTCCTGATGTTTTACAAAATCAGTGTTAGGAGGAGTTAGATTTTCCATTTTGTTTTCAAAATTGTTTTTCATAATGCTTTTTTTATTCATAATGCATATATCCCGATTTGGTTGCATTGGTATATTCAACTTTCAGCTTATCCAGACCTCTCGACAATAGTGATTTTATTGTACCTTCCTTTTTATCAAGTATTTCGGAGATTTCTTTTAGCGATTTTTTTTCAAAATATCGTAGTGAAAGTACCTCCTGATATTTGAGAGTAAGTTTTTTTAATGAACGTTGCACACAGTCAAAATCTTCGTTCAGTTTCATCTCATCTTCTATTAATTGCTTCTCCGTTTGGTAATCGTCAAACTCAAATAAAATACTTGCTTGCGAGCCAAGTAGATCAAGCGATAAATTAGTTACACTGTTTTTACGGTAGTAATAATTGATTTCGTTCGTTGCAATCCGGTATAGCCAAGTCAAAATTGAAACATCTCTCCACAAAAAAGTATTTATCTTGAGGTAAGCTTTTAGAAAAGTATCGGCTGCAATATCCCTTGAAATATCGTAATCGGCAACCCTGTGGAAAATGTAATTAAAAATGGTCTTATAGTAAGCATCAAAGATTTTTCCGAAAAACTCAGGGTCTCCTTTTATTTTTTCTAAAAGCTGTTTTTCTTCTTCAAGAGTCATAGTAACTGTTTTTACTATAAATGCAACTTGTTCAAAAAGGTTGCAAAAAATATTTAAATCGCCCGAACTATGCTATGCCGATCAGACCTTTATTTCATTCCAACTTAAAGTAATAGTATGGTTTATCTGTATCATTTGATAATTTCATTTTTCACACCCAAAGATAAAAAAGTTATTTAACGCCGCCAACCATTTTTCTTATTTTTTAAAAATAATTTTAAAACCCTTTTTGAATGCGGGTTTCAGTTAATCCTAAAGCAATAAGTACAATAGTTTATTCCGGCAATAAAAAAAATTATATAATTTGAACATATTAATTGAAAAGTAATTATATTTGCAGCAGAATTTTCTTAATTCATACTTGAATTTAATTTTTAAATGAAAAACTAGACAGACCGGTTCGGGAGAATCGGTCTGCTTTTTTGTTCAAGGACCCAGGTTCGACGTAGCGTAAATAAGACTATTCCTAACAAGGATAAGGAATAGGCCGAAAGTGCCAGGATGCTGTAACTTTTTTGTATGAAAAATTAGTTTTCTTGTGGGGGAAAAGGTTTACAGTCCTATTTTCCCCCTGGAAAGATCGAGATTAAGTACCAATCGAATGCGGTCTTTGATAGATCCGGTGACTGATTGTATATTGCCGGTAACCAATAACGGGAAGTGAATTTCAAAAAGATTCCATATCCCGATTTTTATTCCTGCTTCACCAAAAAAGGGTGAATTATAGACAGAATTCAATCCGTGGTCGTTTATAAGTAAGTTCACAAACGGTTTAATGCCAAACTGGCCGATCTTTCCGGGCAAATTGCTGGATAAAGAAAGCGAAACAAGCCATTTGCTATAACCAAGTTGTTCGTTTATGGGCGAAACAATTCCGCCTTCGGAAAGCGTCATTTGTCCGGACCAAAACGAGGTAGGATAAACGCCGAACCGGTCAGGAAATGTTCCTTCATACAAATACTGTTCACGCCCGCTTCGTCCGCTTGGTGCAAGTGAATAGTAGGCATTGGACGTGTTTTTCAGCACTGTTCCGGCAAACAACCGCATTTCCAGTCCGTTGTTTTTGCCGATATAGCTTTGTTTGTAATTCAGTTCGACGACTGCTTTTTGAAACGATTTTCCAGCTTCAAAAGAAACGGACACATTATACGGATTGATCAGACTTGTATTCTGCAAATTATAACCAAGCTGCATATACGGGTTCATAGTTTCTTTTTCACCGTTTTCAATTTGTAGCAAATCGGAAGCCAGAATATATCGTCCATAGACTTTTTGCCGAATAGTGTTTATTTCTTTGTCAGGCCGGAAATTAAGTTCCAACCCTGCCAATATTTTATGGTAATCCTGATTATGAGGTGCACCAAACTGAGTTCCTTCCAGCGTAATCTTGGCCAGTTGAATAAATGTATTGTATGGAGTAATGTTATACGAGAGCCGTCCATAACCGGCTAACTTTGAATCATTAAATGAATAAAACGGCATAATAAAATACTCAAAGGGTTTGGGAATAATAAACCCGTTATGCAACCCCACCCCAATCATAAAGCCATTTTCGCGGTTCCAGTTCACTACCGGCGTATACATGATGGTATGTTTATCAGGATTTTCAATAGTAGCTAAAAGTTGTGTCTGAACAGGTGCTAAGTTTGGTAAAATGCCGGAAGTATGAACGGTATTATTCATGCGGTTAATTTCAGGCATCACGTGGTTGGGATCAATGCAGAACTCTGTAATATCACCTGCCGGAACGTCCACCCATTTCTTTCCTTCAAAGCCGTCCACCCATTGTTGGAAACAAACCGAATCGCCTTTCATGCCTGCAATAAGCATGGGTGATACCAATCCGGCTACGTTTTGAATTAGCAATCGGTGATTTTGCGTTTGAACCAACTTATAATCGAGCCGCTTGGTGCTGCCAATCAAATCATCAAAAAACCAGCTCAGGTTTTTACCTGTATACGATTCAAACACTTGACGGAGATCATCGGGTTGCGGGTGTTTAAACTTCCATTGACGGTAATAATCGTGCATAACCATGTCATAGATTGAATCGCTCAGATAAGCCCGCAGGTAAATAAAAGCCATGGCAGCTTTGTTGTAAGGCATCAGGTTATAATTCATTACGGTGTAGTCAGTTGAAGTCATATTTACCGGCTGTTCGGTGTTGGAACGCGCAGCTATCAACCATTCCAGCTCTGTAATTCGATCAATGGGTAGTTTATCAATATGAAAAAATCGGGCTTGCCGTTCGTTTTCCAGGTAATTTTCCCATAGTTTTTTATCAGGATAGTGTTTGTCCAGATATCGCATTTCGTAGGAAGTGGTAATGCCTTCGTCCATAAACGGAAAACGCCGTTCGTCGGAACCCAACGCGCCGTAAAACCAGTTGTGACAGGCTTCGTGCGCAATCACTTTATCAAGATTATAAGCATCTTTCGTCAATCCAATCACTGTAATGGTTGGATATTCCATACCCAAACCGGCATTCAACGCACTTTGCACAGCCGTGAAACTATCGTACGGATAATCGCCCATCCATTCGGAGAAATCAAGTATGGCATGATTAATATATGGAATGGCATTTTTCCACAAGGCTGATTGCTGGTTGGTAAACATAAGCCACGTAGTCACTTCCTTGCCCGAACGGGGAAGGATGACTTTGCTTTTCAACACATGAAAGCGTTTATCGGCAAACCAGGCAAAATCATGAATATTGGATCCGGTATAATGCAATGTTTTGGTTATAAGGGATGATTTCGGAAAGCCGACTCTTCCGTATTTCGAAGCTTTCCGCCACGTGGTGTCTGTCGCCATTTTATCCAGTTTCTCCAATTCCTCTTTGTTTTGAAGATTTCCGGTTGCTCCTACTATGTAATTATCGGGCAACGTTATCCGCACATCAAAACTTCCGAATTCGGAATAAAACTCACCCTGATCGAGATACGGCATTTGATGCCAGCCGTTCCGGTCGTAAACCGCCGACTTGGGAAACCATTGGGAAATTTGATAGGATTGACCGATATGCCCCAACCGCGAAGTAACACCTTTGGGGATTTTGACATGAAAAGGCGTAGAAATGAAAATTGATTTACCCGGATAAAGCGGTTTTTTCAAATTGAGTATACAAATGTCAGGCTGGTTAGGCAATAATTTCCACTGAACGATTTGATCATTTACCTTGAAGTCAAGCGAATCAATAGAACCTCTCAAAACGGGATCATCAAACAGCCTTTCCTTTCCTTTTTTGCTCAGTAACTGCATTGCCAGATCGGTTTTATTATTGGAATAAGCATTTGGCCATAGGTGAAAATACAAAAAACGGAGCGTATCCGGTGAATTGTTGGTATATTTCACCGTTTCGAAAGCGGACAATTCGTGTGTTTTATCTTTCAGGGTTACATTAATGCTGTAATTGACCTGTTGCTGAAAATACGGTTTTGAAAAAACTAAAGGACAAAGTCCAAACAGAAGAAAACAAACCAGTAATAGACGCATTCCTTTCTTTATTTCGAAATGTATTCCAGCTTTTTTCACGGGTGTTGAGGTTGAGTTGGTTAATCGAAAATAGAGTTCCGGTAAAAAAAACGGAACTCTATTTCGAGGAAAACTTTAATACACCTTTTTAAAAACTAAGTCTTAAAGGATAAGCAAAAGAATAATAATAATCAAAATTGTACTTCCGCCAATGTAAAGGTAAGTGCCATCTTTGTGCATAGTTGCTTTAATTTCTTTCAATTCTGTTTTTAGCTCTTTCTTTTCGCTGGCACTCAATTCTGATTTATCCATATCGCGAATTTCTTCGACACGGGCACGGTAGTTACTGATTTCTTCTTCCGACAACTTAGTAGTTGTTTCAGTGGTTGTCTCAGTCGTTGCAGGTTTAATTGCAAATGTAGGTACTGCACTTAACGAGAATATCGCTAATAATGCGCAAAAAATAGTTTTTTTCATTTTGGTTTTTTTTATGTGTAAATGATCGATGTAAAAGTAGTTGGTATGATAAGGCATGTTGTTACATAATTCTGCAATAAACTTACATGATTCTTACTTTGGGTAATATGGATTGATTCTATCATAAGTGTGAATTATACAACAAATTCCAAAAGTTATGTAACACTCAACAGATTAAGACTTCATACATTTGTATTATTAATACGATTCAGGAGTTGAAAATATGTATATATTGTTTATAATAAGCTATTTCCCCTAGGAAATTCATAACAATAGATAATTAAATCAACCAAATTAAATTCCCCATAGGGGATAATCAGAGAAAAAACATTGATGTCCTTCGGACATATATAAACAAATACATAATGATTCTATTGAAATAAAAGTCCAACGGACTATTTTTCAACTCCTGATTAGCATTATTATTAAATGTCATTTATAAAAACAATTGAAAATAAACAAATACGTTATGAAGACAATTAAAAGTATTTCAGTCATTTTTTTCTTTTTGTTGGCCATGTTTATACAACCGTCGACAGCTGATGCCCGCGTACAGGCAGTTATTGTTATCAGGGTAAGACATGCACCGCCACCCCTGCCCTATTATGAACAACCGTATTGTCCGGTAGATGGTTATCTCTGGATACCGGGTTATTGGGCTTATTACGACAATGATTATTACTGGGTACCGGGTCAATGGGTAGAACCTCCTGAATACGGATATTTATGGACTCCATGTTACTGGGGTTTCAGTGGTGGTTATTATGGTTTCCATAATGGATATTGGGGACGGAGTATTGGCTACTATGGTGGAGTAAATTACGGATATGGTTACGGCGGTTCAGGCTTTTACGGCGGAAGATGGAATAACAACCATTTTCAGTATAATACTGCCGTAATGAATGTAAATAGAAATATCGTTCGAAACACTTATTCAGACAGGACCAATGTTACCAATAACAGATCGGTCAATCGCCCCAGTTATAATGGTCCCGGTGGTGTAAGCAGGCAACCAACTGCCCGTGAGAATGCGGTTTTGCGTGAGAAACGTACTCAACCAACTTCAGTACAAACAGCGCACCAACAGACAGCCAGTAAAGACCGGAATCTATTTGTGTCGGTAAATAAAGGTCGTCCGACTGCTGCAGCTATCAATAAAGTGAACGAACAAAGTGCCAGATCACAAGCTCAACGAGGAACATCTGCCATGCCAAAACCGGAAACTAACAAACCGGCAGCTAAAGGACAAGTGAATAACATTAGAAATCAATCTGCGCAACCCAATCAAAACAATAGACCTGTCAGACAACAAGCTCAACCGGGTCAATCTGCTCCAAAACAACAGCAGGCACAACCTCAACAACAGCAAAGACAACAACAGGCTCAGCCTCAGCAACAGCAAAGACAACAGCAAGCTCAACCTCAACAACAGCAACAAAGAAGACAGCAACAAGCTCAACCTCAGCAACAGCAACAGCAAAGACAACAGCAAGCCCAACCTCAACAACAGCAACAAAGACAGCAACAAGCTCAACCTCAGCAACAGCAAAGACAACAGCAAGCCCAACCTCAACAACAGCAACAAAGACAGCAACAAGCTCAACCTCAGCAACAGCAAAGACAACAGCAAGCGCAGCCTCAACAACGTCAACAAAACGACAAAAAACAAGAGCGTAACTAATTCATTTGACTTTGCATTTTTAGAGTGAATAAATAAAGCGGGAATTTTTGATTCCCGCTTTTGTTTTTAGATTAGAAAAGTTGTAAAAATATTACTGTTATCTATGCACCAACAATTTCTTGAATTTTTTTCGCAATATCTTCGGGTGAAAGAATAAAATCAATATATCCACTTGCTATGGCACTCTCAGGCATATCGGGTTGTTTTGCTGTCTCCGGTTTTTGTGCAATGGTAATGCCGCCCACTTCTTTTATGCTTTTCAGGGCATCTGCACCATCGCCGTCATATCCCGAAACAATAACGGCAATCAGTTTCCCGTCCCAGTGTTCGGCCATTGAATGCATAAAAACCGTAATTACATCGGGCCATCCCCACGGTTTTGATATTGGTTTTAAACGGAACTCTCCATCAAGAACATGTAAATCCCTCTTTGAAGGAATAATAAATACATGATTTGGCTGTATATCTAATTTTTCGGTAATGAGTTCAACCGGCATTTTGGTATATTGGGGTAGAATTTCATGAAGCATGGTGGCTACTGTTCGCAAGTGATTGACTATAACAATAGCAACGCCCATATCTGACGGTAAATGTTTCAATAATCGGATATAAGCATCGAGTCCACCTGCTGAACCACCCACACAAACGACAGGAAAATTTTTTGAATTAGTTTTTATCATGATTTTACTTTTTTATACTACTCGTTTTTATACTAAATCTGCTTTTCAAATTTTTAAATAATCCACTTCCTTTTTTGTTTTCAATTTCACCAATCAAGAAGCCGTAAGGTTTAAGCAATTCAATATGATCGCACACAATTTTAAACATGCCGATAAGTGGAATAGCCAGAAAAATACCGGCAATACCCCAGATTAATTCGCCAAGAACCAACGCAACAATAGTTGTAAACGCATTTATTTTTACTTGAGGTCCTAAAATTAATGGGCTCAATATCCATTCCTGAATAAGTTGTACCAGCATATAAACACCAATAATACTTACTACTATAGGCAATCCGGCTCCCTGCACAATGGCAACCAATACGGTAAGTGTGGTTCCAGTGAGATTTCCAATAAACGGAACAATTTCCAATAATCCACAGAGAATGGCAAAAAACAGCGCGTTTTTCACTCCTATCAGACTAAACCCAATGCCATACATTATCCATAGACAAACAATCATTTTAGTAAGACCAAGCAAATATTGTTGCGATACGTTTGTAATGCTCGAAAGCATTTTTTTTATTTCGGATTGTTGAGCCGAAGGAATAAGTTTAAGGATAAAACTTCTGACATGTGACCGGAAATAGAGAAATAGAAAAATATATGCCAATACCAATATGAAATTAGTTAATATAGTAACGAGCGAACCAGCCAGCATTTGCATAATACCGGTTATGGAAAGTTGTTCGTTACTAAGTAGTTCCGATTGCTTTTTAGGAGTTATTCCAAAATTTGTAAAAATGTAACCTTGTAGGCGATTGACAATTTCTACTATTTTTTCCGAAAGCAAGGAAAAATCTTTAGTCAATTCGTTTATTTGCCATGTAAGCAACGCTCCCACTCCGACTATTGTTATCAAGAGCACTAACAAACAGATGATCACAGCAAGTATTTTGGGAACTTTTCTATTTTCCATCCATTTACACATTGGCAAAAAAAGTGTAGCCAAAATGCCTGCAATACATAAAGGAATAAGAAATTCTTGTGTAAAGTACAGTCCGGCAACAACCATAAAAAGCAGAAATAGTGGCTGTATAATAGCTTTAGTAGAAATTGTCATAGTAAGGTTATCAGTAATTTTATACTCTCTTAATCAAGATATTTATTTTCCAACGACTTTAATAATTCGTCGTATCGATTATGAATTCCCAAACCCACAAACCCGTCATCAATAAGCTTGAACTGCTTCGATATTTCATGCTGAGCCTCATCGCTCAAAGCTTTGTTTGCCTCAGGGAAATAATCATTTTCTTCTTTTTGAATATGGTTCTGAATTAACTGTACATAGTTTGATATACAGTCGGCAATCTTTTCGCAGGAAAATGAACTTCCTATTTTACAATTTTCTACACAACATACTATCTCGTCCAGATAACCTTTGCCGAGTGAATGTTCATTTATCATCAGTTCTACAGGCATTTTGTCGGCTGGATATTCGGTCATTAAAAGTGCCGGAAAAAAAACGGCTTCTTCCTTATTCCTGTGGCATTTATCTACATAAACGAATAGAAAATCAACAATTTTCTCCACGTCATTGGTGTAAAATACCTTTTTGTCCTTAATACTATTCGAGATATTGCTCATAACGTTGAGCATTAATGTAATTGCTTTGTGCTCGTATTTTAAATCTTCAGTTGGTTTCATGATGGTTGGTTTTTAGATGTATTGATTAAGTAAGAATTAATTACCGCCACTTTAAGGGACGGATGAAAGATTATTCATAAATCCTGGCTTTAGCCAAATAGATATAGTTGATTATGTTTGACTAAAGCCAATTTGCTTTCAATTTCTTATTCGTCTTTTAAAAGGGAAAATTGATTTTTTACTGCCAAAATAACATTTCTATGCTCGTTTCACATATCATTTATTCAAAGGCTACTTTTACATTTTTGAGCTTAATCAGTTTGTATATTTCAAACCAAATGATAGTTGACATTCCTGCTGAAACACAAATAATAATATTTACTATCGTGAGCTTCTCAAACTGGAACAATTCAAGGAAAAATGGTACATTTAATATGAGTGCTAAAAAGAAAACTGCACCACCAACTACCCACAAAACGGCATTATTGGGTGTGGCAATAATTTTAAATATATTATCTGTCCACGAACGATTCGTCAGAATAACTGCGATATTGGAGATAATCAGGGTGGTAAATGCCATTGCCCGCACCTGATTAGGTTCGAACGAAAAGTACAAACCACCCAAATAAACCGCCATCGTAATAATAAGAATTCCTACTCCTTGTAGACAGCTAACTAAAATTTTTTTAGCTCCAAAAAACGGTTCGTTCAACTTCTTTGGTGGTCGGCTCATTACGTTTGCTTCTTCCTTTTCGGCTTC
>Ga0209123_1000782_pt1 | contig 36967 bp, 37 predicted proteins | sample BarGraIncu00431A_FD_184500 | JGI IMG/M metagenome (GOLD analysis project Ga0209123, IMG submission 184500) | Arctic peat soil microbial communities from Barrow, Alaska, USA - Barrow Graham LP Incubations 004-31A (SPAdes) (version 2) | ecosystem: Environmental > Terrestrial > Soil > Wetlands >... | reverse complement strand
GGCTATGAACGAACATAAAAGAAGCGGCGGCGGTGCTGGCGGCAACAGAAAGAGAATGAAAAGAAAAGTTTGTGCTTTCTGTATGGATAAGGCAACTGCAATCGACTATAAAGATATAAATAAATTGAGAAAATATGTTACAGAAAGAGGAAAGATCCTTCCTAGAAGAATTTCCGGAAACTGTGCAAAACATCAAAGAATGCTCACTGTATCTATAAAAAGAGCAAGAAATATAGCATTATTACCATTTACTACTGAATAGTATATTTTTACTAATACATAGTGAATGACTGAAAGCAGCGCCTTAAGGTAGCTGCTTTTATTTTTATTAATTAAAAATAAGGTTTTTAGTTAATAATTAAAATATAAATAGAAAAGTATATATCTTACAATGCTATTAGGGTATAATTATAATTGTAACCCATAAATTGTAAACAAAAATATTAGATTGTTAATTTTATCCAAAAAAATAAACTTTAGTTGCATAAAGTTAGAAAACTAACTAAAATAGAGTTATGCGCAGAAGCCTACAAAGGAGATGATATAATATGAAAAGGGACGATTTCAATATAATGTCTAATGTTAAGATAATTGAAAGTTTGAAGGCTGAGCTACTATGTATAGTAGGTGATTTCTTCAAGTTGTTAAGCAAAGGAAGCAATGTTGCTCAAGATGCTATATTAGACTGCATTTCAGGGGCAATAATACTTTTATATATATTAGGTGAGAGGTTAGGATATTCCAGTGTAGCCGTGGATGAGAGCATGAAAAAGAAACTAAAGGTGGGCATAGTTGAAGGCGATAGCATAGAAAAGGATGGAAAGGATCTAAGTAAACTATATACACATATAAAGGGAAGGTAAGTAATGGAGGGAAAAATGAAAGATAAGAAGTATAGTACAAAGGCAATTGTAGAGGCCTCTCTTATAGCTGTTCTAATTTCAATAATAATGATTATAACGGGGTACTTGCCAATTGTATCATTTATAGGGACTTTAATATTACCAGTTCCTGTGGCAATACTCTATATAAGATATAATATGAAAGTAACAATTACCGCTATATTTTTGAGTATAATAATTACATCATTAGTATATAATCCAATAATGGCAATATATGCAGCCATATCTTGTAGTGTTGTTGGTATAGCACTTGGTTATTCTGTTAAGAAAGATAAAACATCATCAATAACTTTATTATTTTTGGGTATTGGATCTGCTGTATCTAATATATTAACAATAGCCTTTTCTATGTTATTTATAGAAAAAGTAGGTTTTATAAGTTTTCTTACAAAAAATTTAGAGCTTTTGAAGTCTACGATGAATGGATCTCTTAATGAATTAAAAACAATTTATACCCAGCAGGGAATAACAACAAGTCAGTTGAATCTCTTAAATCAAAATTACGATGTGATAAAAAAACTAGATGTTTCTTTAATTTTAATGTTAATACCTGCAACTATTTTTATTTTCTCTTTTATGTCAGCTTATTTGAATTACATAGTAGCTAAGGCAATACTAAAGAGGCTAAACTATAAAATGAAAGAAGTCTTACCCTTTAGTAAGTTTTGTGTTTCTAACATAGTAGGAGCTGTATTAATAGGTACGGTATGTATAGGCATAATAATGAACGCAAAACACATACCTGGTGGGGAGTATATACAAAATTCCTCTCAAATCCTTACTCAATTCATATTTATTGCAAATGGACTCGCAGCTAGTACATATTTTTTAAGAGTTAAAAGACATTTGTCTAAATTAGTAGTAATATTAATTTTAGTATTAACATCAATTTCACCTCTAGGTAATATCTACTTTTCAATAGGGCTAGTGGAGATGGCTTTTGATTTTAGAAAACTTGATCCATATAGAATTAAAAGAAAATAAATGGGGGCAAATCGTGGATAATAAATACAATTACTTTAATGTAAACAACAAAATATATATGGTAACTATGGCCCTACTTATATATATAATATTTTATTACGGACATTATCAAGTAGGGTTACTGGCCCTTGCACTATATGCAGTACTAGTAGTGTATAATATTTATAATTCTAAGATTAAAAAAAGTGAATGGAAAAAATTTATTGAAAATTTTTCATCCAAACTTGATATAGCGACTACAAGTACTTTAGTAAAACTTCCGTTTCCATTAATAATAATAGGATATATGGGAAACATTTTATGGTACAATCAAAGTGTAACCTCAATGCTCGAAGGAGAAGATCTTTTAAATAAAAATATTAGAGATATAATTAAGGAACTCAATCTAAAACAAATTTTAGAGGGTAAGAGAAGTATATTCCCAAATATTAAAATAAAAGAAAAAAGCTACGAAATTTACACAAATATTGTGGATACAAACGAAAATAAAAGTGTTAAAGATAAGATTATGCTTTTATATTTTTATGATATAACTGAAAAAGACAACTTAATTAAAGGAATCAATGGTAATCGTGAAAGTGTTATGCTAGTAGAAGTTGATAATCTTGATGATGTTGTTAAAACTACAGAAGAAGATAAAGCGCCACTACTCGTGGCAGATATTGAGCGGACCATAAACAGTTACGGACAGAGCGTAAATGCTGTTGTAAAAAAGTATACATCGAATAAATATGTTATTATAGTTCAAGACAAGTATATTGAAAAAGAAATAGAAAAGAAATTTGATATACTAGATAGTATTCGCGAAATAAATAATGGTAATAAACTTGCTGTAACCTTAAGTATAGGCGTAGGTAGGGGAGAAGATACACCACTTAAAAACTATGAATTTGCAACCTCTGCAAAAGAACTTGCCTTAGGTCGTGGTGGGGATCAAGTAGTAGTGAAAAAAGGTGATAAACTATCTTTCTTTGGAGGAAAAACAAAGGAAGTAGAAAAAAGGACTAAGGTTCGTGCAAGAGTTATTGCTCATGCATTAATGGATTTAGTAAATGAGAGTAACGCAATTTTTATTATGGGACACAAAAATTCTGATCCGGATTGTTTAGGCGCGGCCATTGGTTTATATAGTATTTTTAAGAATTTAAACAAAGAATGCTATATTATTCTTGAAGGAGTAAATAGCGGTATAAAAGGCATGATGGACATATTACTTGGTGATGAAGAATATAAAAATGCTTTTATAGCAAATGAAAAATTTAGAAGCCTTAAAAATTCAAATACCTTGCTAATATTAGTAGATGTTCACAATGAAAGTCATGTGCAAAGTTTAGAAATAGTCAAAGAGGCTGAAAAAGTAGTTATAATAGATCATCATAGGAAATCCCAAGACTTTATACAAGGGGCAGTCCTCAGTTATATGGAAACGTACGCATCATCTACTTCAGAATTAGTTACTGAGATGATTCAATATATGGTAGATAAGCCGAGGCTGAAACATATAGAAGCAGTAAGTCTTTTGGCAGGAATATGTGTGGATACAAAGAATTTTTCTTTTAAAACAGGAGTAAGGACATTTGAAGCTGCAGCATTTTTAAGGCGTCACGGTGCAGACACAATGGATGTTAAAAAAATGTTTTCTGACAATATAGAAGTTTACTTAAAAAAAGCTGATATTATAAGATCAGCGAAAATTAAAAATGAAATTGCCATAGCAGTTTGCCCAGAAGTAACTCAAGATACTTTAATAGCTGCCCAAGCAGCGGATGAACTTTTAAATATTACTGGTATTGAAGCATCATTTGTTATTGTTAAAGTAGATGATGAAGTATTTATTAGTGGAAGGTCTATTGGAAATATAAATGTTCAGTTAATACTTGAGACATTAGGTGGCGGTGGACACATGACTATGGCAGGTACAAAGCTTACTTCAATGAAACTAGAAGAAGTAGTGGATAAACTAAATGAAGCAATAGATGAATACATTAGGGAGGATGAAAAATAATGAAGGTTATATTATTAAAAGATATTAAAAGTATGGGTAAAAAGAATGATGTGGTGAATGCTGCGGATGGGTATGCTAGAAATTACTTATTTCCTAGGCTTTTAGCTGAGGAAGCTACAGACGCAAATATGCATATATTAAATAAAAAGAATGATATAGTAAGAAAAAAGAAAACATCTGAAATTGAGGATGCACAAAAGTCAGCTAATGACCTTAAAGATAAGGTTGTAAAAATAATCGGTAAAGCTGGAGAAAATGGAAAACTTTTCGGAGCAATTACAAATAAGGATATAGCAGCAGCATTACTTGAGCAATGCAATTTAGAAATTGATAAAAAGAAAATAGTAACAGACACAATTAAATTATTAGGAACTTATGAAGTAGAGATTAAAATATATCCAGAAATATCTACTAAGATAAAAGTTCTTGTTTGTGAGGAATAATCATATAAAACAAAGGGGGAAACGCTTTAGTAAATAAACGATAATTTTATTTATTTAGGCGGATTAAGTTTGAAAACATTATTTGTAAATGAAATTGGAGAACCTGTTGCAAAAGATACATTACCACTAGATACACAAATTGACGTTTTATATGAAATAATGAGGAATATAATTGATGAGGGAAGTATAAAAGCTAAAACTATAAAATTTAAACTTCAAAAACATATTAAAAGTGAAGATATGTATAAAAGATTATATGCGTTAAACAAAATTGTCAGTAATGGTAAGGGCATAGAGATAGTACCTAATGAAAAAAATGTACACGAGGTGCTAGATAGCACTAATGAGTGGCTTACTGATGAAATAGCTAAAAAATATGTTCAAAATAAGATCGAAACCGAAGTAGAAAGAAATCTTATTGAAAAACAAGATAAGTATATTGATGAAATAAGGCTTAGTATAATCAAGAAACAAAAGGGACCTGAAAATGCAAAAACCCTTAAAAAATATAATGATTTAAAAGCACTTGATAGTAAAAAACTTACTAAAAATATACAAGCTATGTTAAGACCAGAGAGTTTTAGTGAGATAGTTGGGCAAGAAAGAGCTATAAAATCTCTCTTATCTAAAATGGCATCGCCATACCCTCAACATATTATTCTTTATGGACCACCAGGTGTTGGGAAAACCACTGCAGCTAGGCTTGCTCTTGAGGAAGCTAGAAAGCTAAGTTACACGATTTACGATGAAGATGCTAAATTTGTAGAAGTAGATGGTACAACACTCAGGTGGGACCCAAGAGAGATAACAAATCCTCTTTTAGGTTCAGTGCACGACCCGATATATCAGGGAAGTAAAAGAGATCTAGCTGAGGGTGGAATTCCAGAACCAAAACCAGGTCTTGTAACAAAGGCACATGGAGGGGTACTATTTATAGATGAGATAGGAGAACTTGATAGTATACTTCAAAATAAATTACTTAAGGTACTCGAAGATAAAAGAGTTGAGTTTTCATCATCTTATTATGACCCTGAAGATGAGAATACACCTAAATATATAAAATATTTATTTGATAAAGGGGCTCCAGCAGATTTTGTTTTAATAGGGGCTACTACAAAAGAACCATCGGAAATAAATCCTGCATTAAGATCAAGATGTACTGAAGTTTATTTTGAACCATTAACTGCGAAGGATATAGAAAAAATCGTAGTAAATGCTGCGGATAAATTAAAAGTTGAGGTAGCAGATGGAGTAGCGCAGACGATTGGTAGATATACTATTGAAGGAAGAAAAGCAATAAATATTTTATCAGATGCTTACGGATATGTATTGCATAATAGAAACAAGGAAGATGATTCTAAGGTTAAGATAGAGGTTAAGGACTTGTTAGATGTTATATCTATAAGTAGATTATCTCCATATGAGGAAGTAGGTAAAGAGGCTAAATTTGAAGTTGGTCACATATATGGACTTGGAGTATCAGGATATATAGGATCGACAATAGAAATAGAAACAGCAGTATTTGAGGCCAAGGAAAAAGGTAAAGGCCTAGTAAGATTTAATGATACCGCTGGAAGTATGGCTAAGGACTCAGTATTTAATGCTGCATCCGTAATAAGAAAAACAACTAATAAAGATATTAAGGATTACGATATACATGTAAATATAATTGGTGGAGGTAAAATTGATGGACCGTCTGCCGGAGCAGCTATAACTGTATGTATGATTAGTTCATTATTAGATAAACCAATAAGACAGGATATTGCAGTAACTGGGGAGATATCCCTAAGGGGAATTATAAAACCAGTAGGTGGCATATTTGAAAAAATTTATGGTGCAAGAAGAAAAGGTATTAAGCTTGTTATACTGCCTATTGAAAATGAAAAGGAAGTTCCTCCAGGCCTTAAAGATATTGAAACAAAAGCAGTATCGAACATTGAAGAACTAATGAAATTAGTCTTTTAAGTAACGTAAAGTAACTTCTAAGTAACGTAAAGTTACTTCTAATTAAGAAAAAAATATAATTAATGGCCCTGTTAAGTGATTTTAACAGGGCATAAAAGACTACCTTAGGAGAGATAAAAAAATGGATACACCGCTTAGAAGTCTGCCATATAACCTAGAAGCAGAACAATCAGTAATTGGATCAATGCTTATAGATAAAACTGCCATATTACGAGTGGTGGAAGTTTTAAAAAGCGATGATTTTTATAGAGATTCTCATAAAGTTATATTTAACGCTATTTTTGAATTATATCAAAAGGATACACCTATTGATATGATTACATTACTTGAGCATTTACGTTCTTCTGAAAAATTAGATTCTTCAGGGGGCGTTACTTATATTTCAGAAATAAGTAACTCAGTACCATCCACGGCTAATTTAAGTTCTTATATAAAAATTGTGGATGATAAATCTATTTTAAGAAAACTTATTAGAGCTTCTACTGAAATTATGGAAAATTGCTACAATAAGCAAGATGATGTAGATGCAGTAATGGATCTTGCAGAGCAAAAGGTCTTTAACATTTCAGAGAAAAAAAATTCTGGTGATTTTGAACCAATGAATACAGTTCTTGAGAGAGGTTTCTTAGAAATAGAAAGAATTTTTAATAATAAAGGAGAAACAACAGGAATATCTAGTGGGTTCCCAGAACTCGATGAAAAAACCGCTGGATTTCAAAAGGGTGATATGATTCTAATAGCTGCAAGGCCATCTATGGGTAAAACTACCTTTGCACTAAACTTAGCTGAATTTGCGGCGCTTAGGGGGGGGAAAAGCGTAGCGGTATTTTCTCTTGAAATGTCTAAGGAGCAGCTTGCATATAAATTACTTTGCTCCGAAGCAAATGTTGATATGACAAAATTAAGAAATGGTAGTTTAGAAGATAAAGATTGGGAAAACATAGCTAAAGCCTCTGGTCCATTAGCTGCTGCCAAAATATTTATTGATGACACAGCAGGAACTTCTGTTATGGATATGCGTTCAAAATGTAGAAAACTAAAAATGGAACATGGTATAGATATGATAGTTATAGATTATCTTCAACTTATGTCTGGTAGTAATTCTGAAAGCAGACAACAAGAAGTATCAGAAATATCAAGATCTATTAAAGCACTTGCGAAGGAGATGCAGTGCCCAGTTATAGCATTATCACAGCTATCACGTGCGCCAGAGCAAAGAACTGACCATAGACCTATGTTATCTGACCTTAGAGAATCAGGATCTATAGAGCAGGATGCTGACCTTGTTATGTTCTTATATAGAGATGAATATTATAATAGTGAAACGGAAGATAAAAATGTAGCAGAGCTCATAATAGCAAAACAAAGAAACGGTCCTGTAGGTACAGTAAGACTTGCATGGATAGGTCAATTCAGTAAATTTGCAAGACTTGATGTAATTAATAGAGATTAACCCTATTTTTCTTTGAGAATGCTGACTAAAATATTTTAAGTTTTATTATAGCATTCTCTAGGAAATAAGTTTAAATTAGAGATTATTATTAAGCAGATAAATCTCATATATATAGTAAAAATATTCTATATATGATAAAATACCAGTAGAGCATTCCAAATAATATGAGAAGGGTGATTAGATGTTCTGTCTTAAGTGCGGATCTCAGAATGATAATGGGTCTAATTTTTGTAAAACCTGTGGTATTAATTTATTAATTGAACCTACTAATATGACTTATTCACAGAATATCAGTGAAAAAAATTGGTTAGTAACTTTATTGTTATGTATTTTCCTTGGAGGATTTGGTGTCCATAGATTCTACACAGGGAAAATTGGTACAGGAATTTTAATGCTGATAACCTTTGGTGGTTTTGGAATATGGATTGTATTTGATGCTATTATGATTGTAACTAATACATTTAGGGATGTTAAAGGATTGGAATTAAATAAAAGTCTACGTAGGTATTAAATAGATGTGGATTTTAAAACTTATTATGTATGCTGAAATAGCTCAGTTGGTAGAGTAACGCACTCGTAACGCGTAGGTCGAGGGTTCGATCCCCTTTTTCAGCTCCAATATAAACCTAGTAATATCAACGGTTTTATAATTATAGTAATTTATTACTTTCTATGCAAAACACTAAAATGGGTACTATTTGGGTACTGCAAGCAATGAAAACATAATAAAGGGTACTATAATTTACAAGAAGAAAGCAGAGATAAATATTATCCCTGCTTTTTAATTTGCTCTTTTTTATTAAGTATATTTTCAAGATTTATCACCCACAGTACTTAAATTAGGGCATCATAGAAGTAAGTCGTCTACAGGGCAAAGTTTCTTAGATAAGGTTAACCCTAAGTGAACTTACTAAGGATTTGTGGGAAAGTTATAAGGAGCAGGAATGCTCCTTTTTTTATGGATATAAATACAGGTAAAGGATTTAAAACAAGAAATTATGTAATTGTTAAATTTTTTGTTTTTTGCAACTATTTGTATACTTAATACGTAATAAGTTGGCAAGGAATCGAGGAGAAGCAATAATTTAGAATATTTAAATACTTTTTATAGTATATACGCTTTTTCTAGAGGTAATGGTAAGAAAGAAATTTTGAAACATATAAGATATGAAGAATATTTGCATATGATTAAGCAAATAGATGGCGTTCACTGCTTTGGGGCCTTTTTATTTTTTTGAAATTAAGTAAGAGTCAATGAGGAATGAGGAAAAAGCAAATAAAAAGAAACGGGGGATAAAATTTGGAAAATAAAATTAATTCAATAAAATTTAAACAATAAGCGGCAAATACAGTTTTAAAAGCACATTATATAGATGTTGGTCAAGCAGATTCAATATTAATTCAGCAAAACGGACAAAACATGCATGCTTATTGATGCTGGCAACAATGAAGATTATAAATTAGTAGTAAATTATCTTAGCTTATCTAAAGAAGCAAGGGGTCAAAATTATGGAGGTATTATAATGTTTAATAATATCATAAAAACATTTAAAATATTTATTGCAACTATCATAGTTATCGGTGCTTTTAATATATCTGTTAATGCAACGGTATTACCTAATGATGTAACGTCAGTTAATGCTAAAGCTTCTTCATTCAATGGGATTACTGTTACTTGGAACAAAGTAGTTGGAGTTACTGGTTATGTAGTTTATAAATCATTATCTGATACAACGGGTTTTGTACCTGTATCAGCTACAAATAAAACAAGTTATGTTAGTTCTAATCTTGAAACTGATAAAACTTATTATTATAAAGTCAAAGCTTATATAAATGTTGGTAAAACTGTATTGTACAGTAAATCATTTACTATGGTTAATGCTAAACCTTTTAACTATAAAGATAAGTTCTCAAATGATGTATTTGTAGGTGATTCTATAACTTCCAGAATGGGATTATACGGATATATGAATCCCGACCAACTAATAGCTGAAGGCGGAGCTAGTATCTCTCGAGTTAAAGCTTTACTCGTAGCAAGTACTGTTATAAATCTTAAAAGAGTAATAATCATGTGTGGCGTTAATAACTTAGGCAAAGCTAAATTAAACCCTACTACCTTTAAGAATTTATACAATGACTTAGTGGTTACAGCTAAAAAGAAATATCCTAATGCAATAATTATTATAGAGCCAATATTTAAAGTTAATGTACCTTCTGATAAAAGGAATTCTGATATTGCTATATGTAATATCCTTATTAAAAATATAGCATCAGCAAATCATGTAGCATTCTTAAATACTGGCAGTATAAACGTTACTTCCAAAAGTGTACGACTTACAGATGGATTACACTTTCAACCAACTTGGTATCCTACTTGGTTAGCATTTATAGCAAATAACATTGGTTAAAATAAAAAGGAGGAGGTTTTATTAATGAAATCAACCTCAAGGATATGATGTAAAAAAGTGTACAAAATAAAAAGCTAAAAGTAGAGATACTTTTAGCTTTTTATTATATTCTAAATAAATTTTTCATTAAATATATTAGTTAAATTCAAATTTTCTACTTTACCCTTAATCTCATCTATATCCAAAGTATAAAGGCCAAGTTCCTGCATTCTCTTAAAATACGTTGCTCCTGCAAATGTAAATCTGACTTTTCTTCCTTCTTTAGAATTCATTGTTTCATTTGCAGAGGCTATTATGTCTCCAACGGCAAGCGTCCTTGGTAAAACTAAAAGGGGAAGTCCTAAATAATCCTTAACTGCATTGTGACCGGCTAGTGCACCTGTTATCATGGCTTCTGTGTGTCCTATAAATAACCCAGCCTTTTCTCCGGCACAAAACAAATTATCTAAGTTCAAAACCTTCATACTATCAGTTCTTGGAGCAATGGACAAATACCTTATGGAGTTTCCTATTCCACCCGAATATGGATCTACATATTTTGCATTTTCGAATCCTTTAATTTTTCTTAATTTTTCTAATGGGTAGAAGGGAGACATAAGTTTAACGTCACCTGTATCTATGAGAATTACATTTTCTGCGAACTCTTTTAGGGCATACTGCTGACATACCTTTTGTTTAAGTTTATCTAAATTAACATCTTCTTCCGGGACTTTTATAATAACAACACCGTTTTTATCTAGGTCTTTTACAATATTTTCAGCTAAAGAACCCTTAGCTATCTTACAAGAACCACTAAAGGCTCCATATACGCCGTCGTCACGTTCTCCTTGTAAATCTTCAATACCTGCTTTGCTACTTATGCTTACGCGTCCTCCAAAAGATGGACATCTCAAAACACACATTGCACATCCATTTCCATATTTTATACAGTTATTCATTGGACCTGAGGACCCCGTAGTTTCTATAAACACATCTGCTTTTACATATGTTTTATCTGCTAGATATATCCCTTTTATAATATTTCCTTCTTTTTCAACATCTACTACTCTTGTTATCATATTTACTTCAATACCCATAGCTTTTATATATCTTGCCACTGCTGGCTCAATCTTGTTTGTGTCGCTCAGCCATGCGTTTTTATGCCCCGGGAAATTAATATTTTTATGTTTACTAAATGTATCAGTTAAATGTATGAAATCGCCTGCACCTAAGGCTATTATTTCCTCGGTCGCAGTATACCTACCATTATTTCTCATTATGCCACCAACATTACCAAGCCCTAAAAGCATATCGGTCTTTTCATATAAAACAACATCTGCACCAGCTTTTTTCGCTGTGATAGCCGCCGTGCAACCGGACCATCCGCCGCCAATTACTATAACCTTCAAAATACTCTCCACCCTTCTAATCTATTTTGGAATCGTCTAATGCTATTACTGGTGTTCATTACTGATATTTACCAGGGAAACTTGATTGTGTAGTCCTTGGCTAATTGATTAATAACTATCTAAAAAACTTAGCAGATAGAATTGATTAAAATGTAAAATAATGGGCAATATATTAATAGATGGTACAAGCACTAAGGTGTAATTACTGATAAGGTGAGGTTGAAAATAAATGAAAAAGATAAAGGTGAAAGTTGGAATAGATAAAAGTAAATTAATAAAGGGTAAAAAAAGGATTGTTGCTTGTGGCAAGAATTTTTAAAAGGAAGGTAATTTTAATAGAAGGTAAATGAAATATATATATGTAAAATCAATGATAAACCTATTAGAGTTGTGATAATTAAAGGAGGGTTACAATACCTAAAATTAATTATGACGTATCTAGTAGGTTTTTATTTATAAGTAAAATTATTAATTTTACTTATCATATTAATAATTCATACAGTTTGTAGAATTTATAGAATTAATGACATATAAGTATATTAATAAGAAAAGAAATAAATATATTGAAATAAAAAAGAAATGTGAGGAGTGATTTATACGAAGTTATTATACGGATTATTAATTGCAAAAGCATTGCAGGGTGGGAAAGGGAAAGCTAAACCAAAAAAGATAGCAAAGACAATTAAAAAGGAGTCTAAGTTTTTGATTAAATTAGTTAGTAAAATTTATAAACATTATAAATAAGTTAATAATATGACTAATATTTGCAGAATGTTGTTAGTATTTGTAGAATGTTAATACTAATTATATATTTTTTTATGATATAATTAAAAATATAAGGAAAAAACTTTAATTAACCTGAAAATTTCTTGCTTGCAGGAGAAAATATATTTGCAATAGTGAGTCAATTCAACTTGTGAAATAAAAGGAGTACACGTATGTCAAATAAAGCAAATAATGATTCGGAGATATTATTAAGTATAGCGGTGATAACGTATCATCATGAAAATTATATCCGCCAAGCGTTAGATAGCATTCTAATGCAAAACGTAAACTTTAAGTATGAAATAATAATAGGAGAGGATTGCTCTCCAGATAATACTCGAATGGTTTTGCTCGAATATCAGAAAAAATACTCTAACAGGATTAAACTTATATTGCGCGACAAAAATGTGGGTGCAACAAAAAATTTATATGATGTGTTTATGAACTGTCAAGGCAAATATATAGCAATACTTGAGGGGGATGATTTTTGGACTAACTCAAATAAACTTCAACTTCAAGTTGATTTTTTAGAAGAACATATAGAATATGCTGGTGTTTCTCATGATTTTGAATATGTAAACAAAAATGGTGAACATTTATCTATGTCTAATGAAAATCGAAGTGATTCAGCTATAGAATTTACAATGAATGAGTTTACTAAATGGGAATGGCCAATTCAAACAGCTACATTACTATTTCGTAATTTCTTTCTTACTAATAAAGACGAGGATTTTAGTATTATATATACCGCGCACAATTTAATGGCAGATAGAACTTTAGCAATGATTATATTAAAAAAAAGTAATATCCTAATTATTAGGGAAGTAATGAGTGCGTATAGGTATGTTATTGAAAAAGATGGAACTAATTATACTTCTCAATTCGAGATGCCAGAAAATAGAAAAGATATAGTGGAAATTACTTTGCATTATATTAATATGCTTGAAAAGTATTTGATATCTTTCAGCAATTATAATTTTGATTACATAAAAACCCAATTTGTTAGTGAGATGATAATTAAAACCATTAAGAGCCATACATCCAATTCAGTAAAAGATTTAACTAAAATATTAGGCATGGTTTCTATAAAAGTAAAACTACTATCTTTTTTTGATGTATTAAAAGTAACTGCTACTTTCCCATCTAGAAAAATTAAACTATATGTCGCTAATTTAAAGGAATTATAAAATATGACATCAAATAATAAATCATTAAAAAGTAAAGTTTTATACGGATTATTCTGGAGATTCATGGAGAGTAGTGGGACACAGGGCATTCAGTTTGTTGTATCAATTATATTAGCGAGATTATTACTACCAAAAGATTTTGGTATCATAGGGCTAATTACTGTTTATATCCAAGTAGCTAATGTGTTCATACAGAGCGGATTTGGAACAGCATTAATTCAAAAAAAAGAAGTAGATGATGAAGATTATTCATCTGTATTTTATCTTAGTTTAACCATGTCAGCAGTTTTGTATTTGATACTGTTTTTCACAGCTCCCCTTATTGCTAGATTTTATTCTGAACCTATGCTTGTACAAATACTTAGAATACTGTCTTTCACACTTATATTAGGTGTAATAAACAGCATACAATTTACTGTGATATCCCGGGAAATGAAATTTAAAAAGAGCTTTATTGTTAGTCTTGGCGGGGTTTTTGTTTCTGCTCTAGTAGGTGTAACAATGGCTTATCGTGGGTATGGTATTTGGAGTTTGGTATTTTCACAAATATCAGGTCAGGTGACATCTACTATAATACTGTGGTTTACCGTACGTTGGAGACCTAAATTACTATTTTCTTTAAAAAAAATAAAAGAGTTATTTAAATTTGGATCAAACCTACTTATTTCGGGATTGTTAGATTCTTTATTTAATAACTTGTTTCCACTTATTATTGGTAAATTGTTTGGCAGCACGATGCTCGGTTATTATAATCGTGGACAAAGCTTTCCGTCTCTGATGGTTAATAACATAGATGGGACTATTGTAGGAGTAATGTTTCCAGCATTGTCAAAATTTCAAAATGACCGAGTTCAGGTTAAAAAAATAGTGCGTCGTATGCTAGTAACTAGCTCATTTTTAGTTATCCCAATGATGGTTGGTCTTGCAGTAGTAGCCAGGCCGCTTGTCTTACTCTTGTTAACTGATAAATGGCTTCCATGTGTACCGTTCTTACAATTTGCATGTATAACCTATGCATTATGGCCAATTTTTACTGCAAATTTACAGGCTATAACTGCAGTTGGGCGTAGTGATATCTTTTTAAGGTTAGAGATATTTAAAAAGATCTTATTAGTAGTGGTTATTTTAATAAGTGTTCATTATGGCATATATGCAATGCTAATTGGAAGTGTTATAGTATCTTTCGTCTCAGCAGTTATTAATGCTTCGCCTAATAAGAAGTTGCTAAATTACTCATATAAAGAGCAAATGTTTGATATTATGCCCTCTATTTTACTTTCTTTGACAATGAGTCTTGTAGTACTCGCGGTTTCATTACTATCATTTAGTTTATGGTTAGTATTTTTATTACAAATAATTGTCGGTGCAGTTTTTTATTTTGGGGTAGCATATCTTTTGAGATTTGAATGTTTTCTTTATATTTTAGATTTATTAAAGGTCGCATTTGAGAAAAATTTTAAACAAAAAAGAACGAACAATTTTTCTGAATAATTCAGTAAAGTACAGTAGAAATTTAATTACAACAAAAGAGGAAGGTAAATAATTATGGACAATAAATCAATATTCGTCACCCGTTCATCAATGCCGCCAATGGAAGAATACATAAATGAAATAAAATCAATATGGGATACTGCATGGTTAACCAATATGGGTAAATATCATAAGCAGTTAGAAGAAGATCTTATTAAATATTTAGAAGTGGATAAGATTCAATTGTTTACTAATGGTCATATGGCATTAGAGTTATTAATACAAGCAATGAATCTAAAAGGTGAAGTGATTACAACACCATTTACATTTGCTTCAACTACACATGCTATTGTTAGGAATGGTTTAACACCTGTATTTTGTGATATTAACCCAGAAGATTATACAATGGATGTAACAAAAATAGAAAGCTTAATAACAGATAAAACATCTGCTATACTGCCTGTCCATGTTTATGGACATATTTGCAATATCAATGAAATAGAGAGAATTGCTAGTAAATATGGATTGAAAGTAATTTATGATGCAGCTCATACCTTTGGTGAAAAGATAAATGGACAAGGTATAGGGAACTTTGGTGATGCTAGTATGTTTAGCTTTCATGCTACAAAAGTATTTAATACTATTGAAGGTGGAGGAGTAACATTTACAGACGAGAGTATTGGAAAAGAGTTATATAAATTAAAAAACTTTGGTATTCAATCAGAAGTATTGGTAGATGGTGTTGGATCAAATGCAAAAATGAATGAATTTCAAGCAGCTATGGGTATTTGTAATTTGAGACATATATCGCAGCAAATATTAAAAAGAAAAACTGTAGTTGAAAGATATCGTAAATGGCTTTCAGGTATAGATGGAATTAAAATAATGTATGATAAAGAGAATGTTCAATCAAATTATGCTTATTTTCCAGTTGTATTTGATGAAAAAGTATTTGGTTTCACTAGAAATGAAGTATGTGATAAATTGGAGGAAAATAATATATTTGCAAGAAAATATTTTTACCCATTAACTAATAGTTTTGACTGTTACCATGGCAAATTCGATGTTAATAAAACACCTGTAGCACAACGTATTGCAAAACGAGTACTAACACTACCATTATATGCAGATTTGAGTATTGATGATGTTGATAGAATTTGTAACATTATATTGAATTTGCAATTAGAAAGGAAACAATAAATATTATGTATAATTCATTTTATAGTTTATATGAGTTAAATGAAATTGGGTTTAAAAAAGTTGGTGAAAATGTACTTATTAGTAAGAAGGTAAGTATTTATTCACCTCAAGATATGAGCATAGGTAATAACGTTAGAATAGATGATTTTTGTATATTAAGTGGCAAATTAGAATTAGCGAGTTATATCCATATTGCATGTTATACAGCTCTTTTTGGAGGAGATAAAGGGATTTTTATTGGAAGCTATTCAACACTATCTAGCAGAGTATCTGTTTATGCTAAGACTGATGATTATAGTGGTGAATTTATGACAAATCCAATGATTCCAGATTGTTATACTAATGTTATAAGTTGTGAAGTTAATATAGCAGATTTTGTAGTAGTTGGTTCAGGATGTGTTATTTTACCTGGAGCTAACATTAAAGAAGGAGTAGCCTGTGGAGCTTTAAGTCTAATAAATAAAAATTTAGAACCTTGGTCAATAAATGTAGGAATACCAGCAAGAAAGATTAAGGATAGATCAAAAAAACTGTTGCAATTGAGAGATGAATTTATTAGTAAATAATAAAAAGATAACTTGATGGACTTCATTTAAAATGCAGCAGTTTATATTAATGGCGAGGAGGTAATTATATTAAAATATTAAAAATATTGAAAATATTGAAACAAATAAATCCGCTTAAGACATTATATCTTTCAATATTTTATTGTGGAAATAATGATAAGAAAATATCTGTTTTGGTTTATAGAAAAGCAATAATAAAGATTACTAAAGGTTCTTCTATTATAATCAATGGAAGATTTAATGTTGGAGCATTTTGGGATATAATTACCAACCGAGAAACTATATTTTTAGCTAAAAAGTCAAGTAGATTAATTGTAAACGGAGAATTTACCATATATACTGGATCCTCTGTGACCATACAAGAAAATGCTCTATTAGAAATAGGCAGTGGATATATGAGTTCTGATTCTAGAATTATGTGTTTTAATCATATCAAGATAGGTAATGATGTTATTATTGCTGATAAGGTAACTATAAGAGACTCAGATAATCATAATATCAAATATGATGGATATGAAATGTCAAAATCAATTAATATAGGAAATCATGTATGGATTGGAATGGGATCAACGATTTTAAAAGGTGTGACCATTGGAGATGGTGCAATAATTGCAGCAGGGGCTGTGGTTACAAAAAATGTACCACCACAGTGTTTGGCTGGAGGTGTCCCTGCTAAAATTATTAAAGAGAAAATTATTTGGGATTAGTCTTTATTAAGCCATTCTTCGTTTTAAAAATTTTACCCCTCAATAAATTGTGTCAATTCCTCATTGAATTTATCTTTCTGGTCATAAAACAATCCATGACCACTGAATTCAAATGGCACAAGTTTAGAATTTTTGATACCTTGTTTTTGTGCTTCAGCCAATGGGAAGAGACACACTTTGTCATGAATACCATGAAGAATTAAAGTTGGAACGGTAATTTTCCGAAGATCATAAAACAAGTTTTCTTCGTCTAACCAAGTGTGTGCGGTTGCTGCAGTACCCCAACTTGATGCCTGTAGACCCAATTGAAAAAACCAATCTGAGAAAGCCTGAGTTATATGTTGGTAGAAGAACATGTCACCAAACCCTTTTAACATATTAGGACGATCATTATATGTTCCTTGAATAATGTCATCTACAACTTGTTTTTTTTGACCATAAGGGAAATACGGACGCTGGATAAGACTGGGAGCTGCCGCTGCGAAAAGAGCAAGTTTTGATACTCCATATTCATTGTGCCTAGCCATGTATCTAACAGCAATTGCTCCTCCTGTTGAGTGACCTGCTAGTGTGAAATTCTTTAATTTAAGTGCATCTACTACACCTCGAACATCATCTGATAATCGATTGTAGTCATAGCCTGTGAAAGGCTTATCTGATTCACCAAACCCTCTCTGGTCTATACCAATACACCTGTATCCCATTTTGGGAAGTTGATCAAACTGATATTCAAACAACTTATGACTTCCAGGCCAACCATGGAGAAACAAAATTGTTTTCTCGCCCTCTGGATTAACATCCTCTACATAAATTTTTACATCCCCATCTACTTTAATATAGTATCCCAATCAAATACCTCCATCAATAAAATTTCTTCATTTATAGGTTATTCATTTGGGCTTGAATTTGTGAATGATTGTGCTGAGTCTTAAATATCTTAGTATGTAGTTTCAATAGTTACCTAGGGAGATAATCATAGTGCATAGTAAGCGTTGTTTATAGTATATGGGTATTTTGTGTACGGCATAGCTGTTGATAGTAAAATGATGTAATGAAACTATGATATGAGATTTGTAGATTAAGTGTTTTGTTAGAGCATACTTAATGGAACAGTATTGTCATTACCATATATCAACAGTTTGAATAGTGTCAATAAGTTGAAATTATATCTTTGGAACGTTTCTAAAGTATATTGACTATATGGAACGTGAATTATATAATTAAAGTGTCAAAATGATACTAAAGGAAGGATTGATACTATGAAAACTGTAGCATATTTAAGAGTAAGTTCAAAAGACCAAAATTTAGATAGACAACTAGATGAAATTAAGAAGTTAGGCATAGAGGATAAATATATATATACTGATAAACAGAGCGGTAAAGATTTTGATAGAATAGGTTATCAATATATGAAAAAAGGATTAGAAAAAGGTGATTTACTTATAATTAAATCACTTGATAGATTTGGTCGTAGTTATGAGGATATAATGAAACAATGGAATGATATTACTAAAACTATAGGTGCCGATATTAAAGTATTAGATATGGAGCTGTTAGATACTACCAAACATAAAGATATCCTAGGTACTTTCATTAGTGATTTAGTATTACAAGTATTATCATTTGTAGCACATCAAGAAAGAGAGAATATTAAACAGCGTCAAAAGGAAGGTATTGCAATTGCTAAAAATAAAGGTATAAAGTTTGGTAGACCTAAATTAGAAGTTAATAGTGAAAATTTTGAAAGTATATATAAACGATGGAAAGGTGGAGAAATTAAAGGTGTTGAAGCTATGAAGATGCTGAAGATGACTAAAGCTACATTTTATCGTAGAGTAAAAGAGTATGAAGATAGATAGACCGTGTTATAATGAGGAAGGACAAGTAAATAATAGCCTACACAAAATAATTTAAGCATGAGGTTAGAGAAATTTAGCTTTAGGCTTTATTTTTTTACCTAAATTTACATCTATTGAAGGAAAAAGGTAGTTTTTGTTGAAATGAGTATAGATATAAATTAAGTTGCATTGTTTGAGTGAGAAATAATTTAAAGATATAAATCTAGTACGACTTTACATTCTTATTATCCATATACTGAGTATGTCTATAATGAGAAGTTCAAAAAATGAAAGTTATGGAATGGAAAATGGGTATATGACGTCCAAGTATAGAAAAACGAACTAATATTAGGGAGGATGTAGCATGGCAAAGTATGAAAAAACTATTAGTGGTCAATTTGAGGAAGTACTTCATCATTTGGAAAACGATATTGGTAGCAGTGGAATAACTATGAATTTAGTGGATGAAAGCAACTACACTTATGGAGACACCAATATAGCAGTTAGGGTATATGATAAATATTTTATGAGGAACGGCACTAGAGCAAGCTTAAGCCTTACTGTAGTAGGTAAAGGTAGTGATATTTTTATTTCTGCAATCGGTGCTGGTGGAGGAAAAGGTATTATTTTTAACTTCAGTCTTGGTGCTGAAGATGACATGGTGGCAGTAGTAGAAAGAAGTGTAGAAGGAATGGAATAACTCTTATTGAGTTATTCAGTCGCAACTTTCACAAATAGCGTATCAATCGCAATTTTACGATAGTTGAACAATAGTATTAAAGTGCGTCACACTGGTATTTTATTGTTAAAGAACTACTAAAAATAATAAATAACAAGTTTATTATTCAGGGCTGTTCTTAAATCAAGGAAGGTGGTTAAAATATGAAACCTAAGAAAGGTATGTTAAGCTTTTTTCTTACTTTTGTTTGGAGTTTTCTTGTATTATCTCTTTCAAATGTATATCTAAAAGGGTTAAACAGCATAATTTATGGTGCAATAGTTTTCGTTCTATTATTTGTAGGCTTTAATATAATCCAACGTCTTATACCAAATAAAACGTCTGATAATAGTAGTAAAGATTAAAAAAAGTACAGATTAAAAATAACATATAGCATTCTTCTTTAGCGTCAATTGCGCCTATCAATTAATAAAGCTGTTTCACATCTTTCTTATTATCTGTAATACGGAGGGGGAATTGTTAATGCAAAAATGCAGCAATTGTTCAAGTCAATTTAAACGCAAAAATATTATTAAATCTGTATGGTTAAGGTCATACTCACCTATTCTATGTGAAAATTGTAATACACAACATTATTTTAATGTCTCAACAAGATTGATTTGTGGATTATCTATAGGAGCCCCCATATTTATATTACACGGTCTTTTTCATTATGGATACTATATTCTTTTAGTATATATACTTTGGTTAGTATTGGTAATCTATTTAACACCATCTTTTGCAAGGGTACATATAAAAGCTGGAGATGAAGAGTAATGGTATTAGTTGATATTAAAGTTAAGACACAATATTGAGTAACGTGTCGCAACTGTGTAATATGACGGTGCTAAAAGAAGAAGATATTAATTAGGGTAGGTGAATTATAAATGAAGAAATTTTTAGGGCTTATTTTTGTATTAATTCTAGTGACAACTTTATTGGCAGGTTGTAAAAAAGAAGTTGTTGCTCCTCAAAGTATACAACAAAATTTCTTACCAGCGCAAATGTCTACAGAAAAAACAAATTATAAATCTTCTGTTACTGATATCAAATACACAATAATAAATAAAGGAAATACTGTTGTAACATTCGGAGAGGAGTATTCTCTCCAAAAAAATGAAAATAAAAAGTGGGTTGATATTCCTTTTAAAAAAAACATTTCATTTGTCGCCATAGAGCATATCTTAAATCCCAATAAAAAGTATGAAGGAGACATAACTTTAACTGCGTCTGATTATACATTTAACACAGGAAGATACCGAATAATTATACGGTGCTATATTAAAGATAAGGATAATTTTAATGTAGGTTGTGATTTTTATATTAATTAAAAAAATTGTAATATAACAGTTATTATAGTATTACATGAATGCAGCTGCAAATTTATATGCAGCTATGACTATATTACCTTTTACGTCCTATGCTAACGTAAATAAAACTAGAGGTTCAGCAAATGCACTATCTAGGCTTTATATGTCTATTTCACTACATACTACACCCCAATCTACTAATAGATTAATAGCTTTTAATGAAAAAGAACAAGCTATATTTTTGTGTTTGCATAATATAAGTGTTAATCCTAATGATAAGAAGAATTGGGAATCGCTTTCGAAAATTGCAGAAGAGATAGGATATTAAAAGAGTGAAAAATAAAGGTTTAGATTATTAGAGCTGTTTCGCAGTCGTAGAATAGTGCATTATAATGGGTTGAAAATGGAAAATATAACACTTTATTATATTGTATGAGTATTTTACATTACAGCACGGTATTGCTTAATAATTACAAGACTGATAGTGTAATTGCTATAGAAATTAATGTTATCATACTGTCTACTACCTTGGTTTCTTTAATTTATGCTTTACTATAATAGTTTCTAGTAATAATAGCACCGATATTAATAATGTTATTCCAAATGATATTCCTAATGATACCGTTTTACTGTTGTTCATATAAATGATATTTGCCATTAATAATATTGTTAATATTCCACCTATTACACCATCTATCCCCATTATTTTAACTGTTTTATTATAATCTCTAGTTAATGGTTCTCTGTAAGTTGAACTAAGTGATGTCCTCATCTTTAGAGTAAATTTGGCTAAATTCTTGGATAAACCAGTTATTAGATTAAATCCGTCTAGTACGATAATCGATGCGATTACTATAATTATTATTTGTATAGTATCCAATTTTCCATATACCTCCTTTTATGTATTGTATTTTTGTCTGTTTAATTGTCGTCATAATCTAATATTACATATATATTGTATGCCTTTATATCGGATAAAGCTGAATAAGAAAATTACTTATAAAGTGACCATTTTAAGTGGAATTTTTTAACTATTTTTTTATTTTATACCGTCACAGTCTGCTTACCTACTTTTGAGTTGTTGATTTATCAGTGTTTGCAGCAGTAAAAATAAAAATATATTTGGAATAACTCAATAATAGTGAATGTGCTGAAAATTATATATTATCAACTACAGCAAGGATTCTTATAGCGAAGCATGGTTAACACATAGATATGAATGTTATAATTAATGGAAGCTTATTTATTCTGGGATTCCGTTAGGTATCATATTATAAAAATTGTGACTTAACCGTAATAACGGTTAAGCTCATCTGGAACGGTCAATACTAAAAAAACATCTAATTATATGGGTACTACTTGTGTCGTCCGACAAGAATATTGTAAATAATGTTTGTTTAATGAAAATACCTAAAGGAGCTTTTGAGCCTCTTTTAATGATTTATCCATAAGTTCGATTAATCCACTACTCACACTCCAATAATATCCATTACTATCTAACATTAGACCACTATTACTATCATCCCAAAATGAACCTCCCATATTAGAATTGCTTCCTATCACCAGACTCAAATATTTAGTAGGTGCTTCTTTAGGTGGAAAATTACTTGGCTCAAGTTTATAAAGTTTTTTCGTTTTTGCTACTTCTTGTGCTAGCTCTAAAACTAATTTAGGATTTGTAATAAGATAGTTGTTATCTTTGGTTTGGATTAATACATTTTTTAATTCATTTTTAGAAATATTGAATCCCCATATTGAAATGTTTGTTTGATAATAATAAATAAATCCTGTAAAAGCTAAAGCTATCGTAATTATTATGAATATTCTCACCTTTGTCTTATTTTTCATTTTCTCACTCCTATTAATTTTTTTAATTAAATGTAGAAGCATGAAGAATTACTATCTTTAATACCGCATAGCAAGCCATGGTATGTATTATTGCGCGATTTTTTATAATTACAATTATTGAGGGAAACTAAGTAAAATGCTCCATATAATTATTGCTGAACAAATACTTCCAATTATGGTATTAATAATAGTTTTTTCTTCTTTTTTTACTTTTTTAAGTATAGAAACAGTATTAACATATAATATTACGGCTGCAACTATAACTATTGGTGCATAAAATGATACTCCCATTAGTTTACCACCCTTTTATTAAACTGATTTTCTTTTAAAGATATTAAACAATATTTTACAAGTTTTACACTAATCATTTATTTAATTATACCATTATTACCTTAAATCAGGTCAAATAAAATGAATGTATTATTTTTGCAAAGGGTATGATTAATCATATTACTGATTTCTAATATAACAAAAGACTGCACTATAAAGCACAGTCTTAATTAACTTAAGCATAATTAAAAAGGATTTCATTATAACTTAAAGTGTATGTATAAAACATGCCATATGAAATAGGTAAATTTATTCAATTAAGAAGGGGGTAGATATTAATGGATGGAGTGGCACAGTTAATAATACTAAGAGGCAATTCTGGAAGTGGTAAGACTACGACAGGCAAGGCTTTACAAAGAAAATTTGGACATGGTACAATGCTAATTTCACAAGATGTTGTTAGAAGAGAAATGCTTTTTGTGAAAGATGGACCTAATCCAGAATCCAGTCAGTTATTATCGGAACTTGCACTATACGGAAAAAACAATTGCAATATTGTAATTTTAGAAGGCATTTTAAATTCAAATTGGTATAAAGACTTATTTGAAAATTTACTGGATGAATTCAAAGACCAAATTTTGGCATATTATTTCGATATACCTTTTGAAGAAACTTTAAATCGTCATCAACAAAAGCCTAATGCACATGAATTTGGAGAAAAAGAAATGAAAGAATGGTGGAATGAAAATGATTTATTAAATATTATTCCTGAAGTATTACTGTATAAAGAATTAAGCTTAAATGAAATAGTGGATATAATCTATAAAGATGTCATTAAGTAAATATCAAATTCCAATTTGTAGCGGTGAGGTAATATAAATTTATATTCAATTCTGTCGTATCTTTCATAAAGTCCGTCACAAACAACTGTAAGAATTACTAAAGAAATTACAATCCTAATGATATAAAAGTCAGAACTGAATTGAGAAACCTAATTAAAACTTTAAATTAGAAGCTTGCCTAACTCGAAAACAGGCGAACTGATATGGCAATTGGGCTGCCAGTAGTATCTGCAAAAATATTGAGTATAGACAAAATTAAGCGCTGGCAGATCTAAGGATTGCCACCGCTTTGCCACCGATCTATAAAATATTAATGAATAAAGATAGTTATAATTTAATATAAAAAATCTGTTAAACACAGTATAATCAATGCTCAATAGATATGTTAAAATATAATAAAATTCATAAAAGTACTAAAAAAATCAAATACAGGACTCGGCTTATAGACTTTCTCACACTATAGAAAAGACTATGTTTAACGTATATTCTTAAAATGCATTTAAATGGGTTGCTGTTAAAATAAACAAAGGGGGTACATTTATTTTTGCCCTAAGTAAAAATTGATAACATGCTAATACCAACAATAAAACAAACTATAACAAAGTATATTTGTTGAGTTGTTAAACCAGTTGGTTCTTAAGTTATACACTGATACAATCAAGAGGTTTTATTTTAATACAAATTATATTATGGGTACTATTTGGGTACTGACAATAATAAATAGTACCCAAATATAATAAAAGATACACCAATCAAATGTCTTATAAATGTTGATATACAATGAATTAGTAAGAAACACTAAAAGTTAAAACAAGCTAAATACCTGACTCTTAATCAGGTAGTCAGTTTTAAAGAATTATAAAAGTAGGATCAAAGTCTATACTTTCCACCACATCTAAATCTTCTGATTTTAAGGTTTAGAAGAAAAATATGAATCTGAAACACAAAATAAGCTATTAGCGTAAGGTATAGTATATGCACAGAGCTATTTTAAAGTATTAAGCAATGCAACTACACCTCTTAATAATAAGACGGTTTAAAATACATTTAAATGGGTTATTAAAAAAATCAAAAGGAGTATAATTATTTTGCCCCTTTTTTTGCCCCTTATAGATTGGATTTAATGGGTATTGTTTAAACTTAGTTAAAAAGTAAAATGACTATTTGTAAGGGTTTGACGACTTTTTAAACTTAATAAAAACTACTTCTTTCGAATCTGTAGGTCGTGGGTTCAACTCCCGCTGGGCGCACCATAAAAGCTATACAAACACTAGGTTTATATAGCTTTTATTTTGCCCTAAAAATAGTTTTGACCGCTGCTTTAAGTAAATCCTTTGACAATAAAAAAATCAATTTTAATAGGTATTGATTAAACTTAGTTAATACTATAAAACGTAATGTTCCTAGTTTTTTTTGTTATTTTTAAAATTGATAAAAAAAGCGAGCATCCTAACATTTTTTTGATTTAACAAAAATAATACATATGTAAATTATTGAAGTAGTTTTGTTAAATTAATATTGAATAAAAATTATAATTGATGTATAATTAATTTAACACATATACTGCATATTAGAATAAGTGAAGAACATTTGTTAAAGAGGTGAAAGTATGAATGAAACAATAAAACAAGAAATTAAAGAATTATTTTTCGAAAATAAAGGCTATGCTACAACAAAAGAAATATCAGACAAGGGTATAAATAGATATTATGTTAGTACCCTTGAAAAATCAGGTTTTATTTTAAAAATAAAAACAGGATTATATAAGTGGGTAGATTATGATTTTCAATATAATTTTGAATTAGTTGATGTATTTAAAATAGTCCCTAAAGGGATATTGTGCCTTACGTCTGCATTAGCTTATCATGATTTAACAACTATTAACCCTTGGCAGTATGAGATTGCCATAGAAAGAAGCAGTAAAGTTATAATCCCTAAGTATCCACCAATTAAACTTCTATATTTTTCACAAAAACAGCTAAATATAGGTATAAATGATATAGAAGTAGATGGACATTTAATTAAGATATATGATATAGAAAAGACAATATGTGATTGTATAAGATATAGAAATAAAATTGGAATTGATATTGTGAAAGAAGCAATTAATGAGTATATAAAAAGGAAAGATAGAAACTTTAACAAATTAATGAAATATGCTGAAGTTTGTAGAGTTCAAAAAATACTAAAACAGTATTTGGAGGTGCTTGTATGAGTAAGACAGTAAAAGACATTACTGCATCGGTAAGAGCAAGACTTGCGATTATAGCAAAAAAGGAACAAAGAAGTTTTGATTCAGTATTATTGTTATACATGCAAGAAAGAATATTATATAGATTGTCTGTTTCAAAGTATTGTGAGCGATTTATATTAAAGGGTGGACTATTAATATTCATGTTAACAGAGTATAAGGGAAGACCTACAAAGGATATAGACTTTTTAGCAGAACAAATATCAAATGATATAGAAAATATAAGGAAAGCATTTTCAGAAATATGTAACGTTCAGTGTGAAGATGATGGACTAGTTTTTAGTGGAGATGAAATTGAAGTTGAAGAGATAAAGAAAGATGTAGACTATCACGGTATAAGGGTAAAAACCAATTGTTTTTTAGGTAATGCGAGAAAGGTGTTACAACTAGATATTGGGTTTGGGGATGTTGTTGTTCCAAAGCCACAAATGATGGAATGTCCAATCTTACTTGATATGAAAGCACCAGTAATAAAAGTATATTCTTTAGAGTCCATTATTTCAGAAAAGTTCCAAGCTATGATTTCATTATCAGTAATTAATAGTAGAATGAAAGATTTCTACGATATATTTACTCTTTTAAATACTAATAGTTTTGATGGAAGGAAGCTGCAGGAGGCTGTAGATGAAACATTGCAAACGAGGCACACGGTGATTGAAAGAGAAAATATTATTTTCACAGAAGACTTTATGAAAGATGTGAATAGAATTAAAATGTGGAAAGCTTTTTTAAGAAAGATAAACTCTGCCAATATTGAGTTTGATGAAGTTATGAGAGAAATTATAATATTTCTTAAACCCATTTATGATGTAATTGTTCATGAAGAAGAACTTTTTGAGTTTTGGGATTATGATAAGAAGCAGTGGGGTAAGCATAAAAATAATATAGAGAAATAAAATAGCTATTCTGATTTAAAGAGTAAGCAAGATTATAAACTGATAAGTTAATATATTTCGGTCTAGTGTAACTAATCTAGTTTATAGTAATTATAAAAAAAGATATTAGTAATAAATTCTGAAACAAAAGGAGTATATTAATTTTACCCCTTTTTTTGCCCCTTATAGTCTAAAATAAATAGGGATAGACAAGCATGGTTTAAAAAACAAAGTGAGTATTTAAGCCACTTTGGGGACTATATAAAATTGTTTAAAACGCTATTTTACGAACCAGTTGGTCGCAGGTACGACGCACTACAAAAATCCTACAAGATGTAAATCTTATAGGATTTTTATAGGTTCACAATAGTTGCTGAGATAAGCCTTGTCACTTAATTGGGGCTCATATGTTTTTTATGGAACAAGTCATTTTGAATTTGCATGGGTTGAAGTTATTAATATTTACATCATTTATCTCAGAATACTCTCCAGCAGAACCCTTGTTCCTTCACTTTTTGTTATATTACTCGCCTTGCAGAAACTTTCTAAGGATTTTGATAGTTCTTCACTTATTCGCACATGAATTAATTCACTTTTAGAGTTTTCAATTTTATTTCTACCTCTTGGCATAATTATCACCTCTTAATATTTGTGTTACGTAATATAAGCTCGTGGATACTTAATTGCATTATATAATAAAATTACAAATATTACCACATATATTTATTAGTAATTGTAAAAATATTTTTATTCTTTAATTTTAAACTATAAATAATTTTATAAAGAATAATGATGTATAATTGAAAGATATATATGTTAAAATTATAGTGTTAAACATAATAAATAAAGTAATGTTAAATGTTAGCATAAGCATAATATATTATATACAATTAAGTTATTAGAATATAAGGAGATAAATATGGAAATGAAGAAGATAAGTGAAATAAAAAAGGGTGATAGGGTTGAAGGTTTTTATATTATAAAATCCGTAGATATCAAGGTATCAAACAATAGTAATACGAATAAGTATTTGGATTTTAATTTAGGTGACGCCACAGGCGATATAAATGCAAAACTATGGGAATGCAATGAAGAAATAGAAAATAAATTTAAACAAAACGTGTTAGTAAAGGTTAAGGGCACCGTAAATGAGTGGAGAGGAAAACTCCAATTAAAAATTGAAATGATAAGATTAACAGAGGAAACAGATGAAGTAGACATCTGCGATTATATTGCAGTGGCGCCATATTCGCCAGAAATAATGTATAATGACATTTTAGATTATTTAGCAAAAATTGAAAACACGGATATTCAAAATATAGTTACCAATATTATAAGTAATAATGAGAAAAAGCTAATGCATTACCCAGCTGCGAAGTCCAATCACCATGCTATAAGATCGGGGCTTTTATATCATACAACCACAATGCTTAAGGCAGGAGAAAAGCTAAGCGAAATTTATACTTTTCTAAATACTGATTTATTATATGCGGGTATAATACTTCATGATATTGGCAAAATATATGAGATGAATGCTAGTGACCTTGGAATTGTAAGCGAGTATTCAGTGGAAGGTCAACTTATAGGACATATAGTTCAAGGTGTTAAAATGATTGAAACGGCTAGCATTGAGGTAAAAGCGGACAAGGAAGTAACAATGCTTCTAGAGCATATGGTTCTTGCTCATCATTATGAAGCTGAATATGGAAGTCCTAAAAAACCAATGATACCAGAAGCTGAAATGTTACATCATTTAGATACAATGGATGCAAGAATGTATGATATGAATAAGGCCTTAACAGAAACAAAAGAAGGTAAATTTTCTGAGAGAATAAGGTCGCTAGATAATATTAATATTTATAAAAGTTTTGTTAAAAAATAGATTAATCATATAAACTAACACATAATTTATATCTTGGGTAAATTATAAATACACGAACTATTATTATAAATAAAATATTATTATTCGCATTTTATATTGACTGTGTTATATTGCTCTGATATTATTAGGTAGTATGATAATTATTAATAATTGTTATTTACCCTACACGAATTTAGGAGGGATAACAATTGATAATTGTTATTTGCCCCAGACGCACGCAGGAGGGAATATGGAATGAAAAATTTTTACGATGTAGTTATTGTAGGAGCTGGCCCAGCGGGCATATTTACAGCACTAGAAATTGCTAATAAAAAACCTGAACTAAGCGTTCTTATAATTGATAAGGGAAGAAATATAGAAAAAAGGAAATGTCCAGCTAGAGTTAATGGCAAGTGTGTTAAATGTAAACCTTGTGGTATAACATATGGATGGGCAGGTGCTGGAGCGTTCTCAGATGGTAAGCTTTCGCTAAGCCCAGAGGTTGGTGGAAGACTTCTAGAATATTACTCTGAAGATGAATCAAAGAAATTGATAAAGTATTGTGATGATATATATATGGAATTTGGAGCAAATGAGAAGGTTTATGGACTTAATACTGATAAAGTTGATGAAATTAAATATGAAGCAAGTAAGCACAATATTCGTCTTGTTGAATGTCCAGTAAGGCATTTAGGAACAGAACTTGCCTATGAAGTTTTAAAATCTATGTATCATCATTTAATAGATAATACAAACACAGAATTTATTGAACTTAGTGAAGTGGAAGAAATATTAGTTGAAGACAATAAAGTTACTGGAGTATTATTAAATAATAAACAAGGCAAGATTAAGGTTAATGCAAAGTATGTTGTAGCAGCACCAGGTAGAGGTGGCGCTGAGTGGGTTGCAAATGAAGCTAAAAAACATGACATAAAGGTTACGAACAATGCAGTAGATATTGGAGTAAGAGTTGAAGTACCTAATTCTGTTATGGATCATCTAACTAAGGACTTATATGAAGCAAAACTTGTATATTATTCTGATACCTTTGGAAATAAGGTTAGGACCTTTTGTATGAACCCAGGTGGAGTAGTGTCAGCAGAATATTATGATGATAACAAGATCGCAGTTGTGAATGGTCATAGTTATTCAGATCAAAAACTTAGAACTACTAATACAAATTTTGCAATGCTTGTATCTACTAGTTTTACAGAGCCATTTGATCAACCTATTAATTATGGAAAATATATAGCTCAGCTAGGGAATATGTTAACTGGTGGAGGTATAATGGTTCAAAGACTTGGGGATTTACTCAAAGGAAGAAGAACAGATGTTAATAGATTAAGTAAATCAACTACGACACCTACTCTAAAATCGGCGGTGCCTGGTGATTTAAGTTTTGTATTACCACAAAGACATCTAACATCGATTGTAGAAGCATTAAAGGCTTTTGACAAGATAGCACCAGGGCTATATAGTAAAAACACATTATTATATGGAGTAGAGGTTAAGTTTTATTCTAGTAAGTTTAGTACAAATGATAAGTTTGAAACATCCGTTAGTAATTTGTATACCATAGGAGATGGAGCAGGAATAACAAGAGGACTAATGCAAGCATCTGCAACTGGAGTAGTAGTAGCAAGAGACATTGCTACTAAGGAAGACTAAGAGTTGATAACCAAACAATTGGTTATAACAGAAGTAAAAGTGTATAATTCAAATGTGAACTAAACATAAGAGGCAATAAAATTTAATAAGCAACTTAGCTTAAAAATTTTATCGTCGACTGAAAGAAAGCGAGGAATTTATATGTCAGCATTTATTGTTTTAGGAGCCCAATGGGGCGATGAAGGTAAAGGTAAGATGACAGATTATCTTGCGCAAGGAGCAGACGTTGTAGTCAGGTTTCAAGGCGGAAATAATGCAGGTCATACAGTAGTTGTAGGAGATAAAGAATATAAACTTCACTTAATACCATCAGGAATATTATATAAAGATAAATTGAATGTAATAGGTAATGGAGTTGTTGTAGACCCAGAAGCTTTATTTACAGAAATCGACTACCTAGAAGCTTTAGGTGAAAACATAACACCTGAGAGACTAATGATTAGTGATAGATCACAGGTTATAATGCCTTACCATAAAGAGCTTGATAATTTATATGAAATAGCCAGAGGTAAAAATGATATCGGAACTACAAAAAAAGGTATAGGTCCTTGTTATAGCGATAAGTTTGAAAGAAGTGGAATCAGGGTTTGTGACTTAATGAAAAAAGATGTTCTAAAAGAGAAACTTAAAACTACTTTAACAATGAAAAATAATATAATAACAAAAGTGTTGGGTGGAAAAGCATTAGATTTCGAAACAATATATACACAATACCTAGAGTTTGCAGAAAGAATGAGACCATATGTCAAAGATATATCAGTTAAAGTTTACGATTCAATAAAAGCTGGAAAAGATGTTTTATTTGAAGGTGCACAAGGAACTCTACTTGATATAGATTACGGTTCATATCCTTTTGTAACTTCATCAAACACTATTGCAGGTGGAGTTTGTGTTGGAGCAGGAATAGGGCCTACAATGATAACAAGTGTTGTAGGAGTTGCAAAGGCTTATACTACAAGAGTAGGAAAAGGACCATTTCCAACAGAACTTGAGGATGAAACAGGAGAATGGATTCGTGAAAAAGGTTTTGAATTTGGTGTAACAACAGGCAGAGCAAGAAGATGTGGATGGCTTGATCTTGTTATATTAAAATCTGCAGCAAGAGTTTCAGGAATTACAAGCTTTGCTGTAACTAAAATAGATACATTAGCAGGACTTAAGAAAATTAAGATTTGTATAGGATATAAATTTGAAGGAAACATTATAGATTATTTTCCAGCAAGTCTAGAGGATTTAGCTAATTGCGTACCAGTATATGAGGAATTTGATGGTTGGGACACAAAAATAGCGGACGCAAGAAGTTATGAAGAACTTCCTGAAAATGCAAAAATATATATAAAGAGAATTGAAGAATTTACAGGAGTTAAAGTTTCCATAGTTTCAGTAGGGCCTAAAAGAGATCAAACAATGGTATTAAGTGAAATATAGAATTTAGAAATACATATTATACAAAGTTTATTTTGAATACATGTATGGTTTTTATATTATAGGAAATTATAAGTATTGTAGAAGATAGATTTATTTATCTTTTACAATTTATATAGGTATACAATTGTATACTAAAGATTATAAAAGTGCGTACTAGTAAAGTGTATGTATATGGAATACAATGAGAATTGAAGTTAAATAAATATTTTATTTGTTTAATGGTTAGATTCTGATATAATTATAATAAAAATAAAGTGAGGTAAATAATATGAAAATTACTAAGGATATGACAATAGGCGAAGTTGTAAGAACAAATCCTGATTCAGTTCAGATATTAATGAGTTTTGGAATGGGTTGCGTAGGATGTCCTTCAGCACAAGCTGAAACATTAGAAGAAGCAGCATCAGTTCATGGTCTTAATTTAGAAGAATTAATGACTTCATTAAACGCGAATCAAGTAGAAGTAAATGAAACCAGAGTATAAGAAAATTAAGACACTTAGCAAATGCTAAGTGTCTTGTTTTTATTGTTTTCTTATCTTTTTAATGGCAAGTACAACAGGTATGGTAATTATAGTAGCTATAATGGCTTCTGGAACACCATTTATTATAGCAATGCCATAAATAGTTTTTGCAGCAATAGATGGATCTATGCCCTTAGAAACAGCAAATTTGGCTGCATATAAAATATATATCATAGTGAGAACCCCAAAAGTGTTGGTTATAGAACCAACAATGGTAGCTAGTCCAATCCTTAAGCTTTCATGTTTACCAAAACTTAGTTTATAAACATAGTAAGAAGTAAAACCAATAAGAATTCTTGGTAATACAGATACTAGAGGATTTATAAAAGCAAAAGATAGTATGTTGGGAGTTGTTATGTTCTGCATAATGCTAAAAACCCCAAAGATTAAACCGATAGTCATTCCTACCATAGGTCCACCTACTATTGAACCGATTATGACAGGAATATGCATGATAGTAGCTTTTGCACCAGGAAGTGGAATAAAACCATATCCAGTTAACCCGAGTACTACACAAATAGCTGAAAGCATACCAATAGTTGTAAGTTCACTAGTTTTGATTCGTCTTAGTTTGATAGAGTTATTATTAATCATTTTGTTCCCTCCGCTCTTATTCCATAAGGATATAAGTCGACCTATTATTTATAATCCTTATTTATAGTTCAGTTTCATAATGAATACTGACATCAATAGTTTATCACGTTTTTGATAACATTTACATAGGTAAAAAAAACTTTTATTAAATATATTTGACTTATTATATCATTGTGTTAATAATTTAACAATGGCATAAATTAACACAAAGAAATATTAATAGTTATTTTATAAACAAAAAAATATAGGAGTGATAACATGAGCAAAACTTCAGTAGTTACAAATAGAGATTATAACATTCATTATTATGAAGTAGATATACATAAAAGAGCTTATATTACAAAAATCATGAATTATCTTGGGGATATGGCAATGTACCAAAGTGAATCATTAGGAGTCGGAATGGATTACCTTAAAGAAAATAAAATGGCTTGGGTCCTATATAAATGGGACATAACAATGGATTCATACCCTTTGTTAAATGAAACTATAACTGTGGAAACTTTTGCATATTCCTTAAATAGATTTTATGCATATAGAAAGTATGAAATTACTGATGCTATGAGAAATATAATCGGACATGCTGATTCTGTTTGGATTTTAATAAATACAGATAGAAGAAGGCCAATGAGAATCACCAAAGATATGTATGATGTTTATGGGATAGATGAAGGTACCAATAATAAACCTATAGACATTGAAAAGATATTACCAATCAATAAGGTAGACAGTGAGAAAAGTTTTCAGGTGAGATATAGTGATATTGACACGAATAAACATGTGAATAATGTAAAATATGTTGATTGGGCTTTAGAAACAGTTCCAAAGGATATAATACTTAATTATCAATTAAAGAATATCAAGGTAACCTACGAGAAGGAAACAACATATGGAGAAACCATAACGGTGAGCACTGAGATTATAAGAGAAGAAAATAATGTAATATGTAGACATAAAATCATTAATGAAGAGGGCATTGAGCTGACTCTTTTAGAAAGTACTTGGGTTCAGTAGTTAGTGTTTTTTTCTGCTCTTATCATTTTGAAAACAAATAAACTATAAATTTTACAGAAAGAGGAGGACGAAAATGAAAGATATGAACTTTAGTGAAGTGGTTGAACGATCGGTTCAAATAAGAAAAAGATACCATGAGTTGGAACAACAGTATCATGAAAAAGAATGGACTGTTGAAGAGGATGCGTTAGCATTTCTGACAGATTCCGGATTGGTAGGTCGCCTTACAATGTCTCAGCAGGGACGTTGGCCAACAAATGGTGAAACTGAATATGAATTGGAACATAAGCTTGGTGAATGCATATGGTGGGTGATTATTTTAGCTGAACGTATGAATATTGATATCAGTGAAGCAGTGGAAAAATTCTTATCCAAAACTGAAAAACAATTAAGGGATTAATTTAATGAGCATGATGATATATTTCAGATAAGTTATGAATCTTATATTGTTATCTATCTCAGACGAAACAGCTATACTGGTGTTGTTTGGAATTATTAATCTTTAGTAATTAGTAAAATTATATGTTTTTCTTATATTATGCTAATAAAAGTATAGGTTGCGAAGAATGCATTTGAACGTGCCTTAGCAATTCTTAACTAATTTTAGGGGAAGATACGTTAAGAAAAGTGCATGTTTGAGCGTTAGCGAGTTTGCACTTTTTAGTAGCTTTTAATAAAATTAGTTTAGAATTACTTGGCTAAGTGAAGCATTCAGGCAACCTATACATTTACTTATAGCATAATATAAGAAAAACTTCTTGACTATTACTAGAAGGATATCTATTTGGAAGCATTTCTCCCAGCAACAGCACCAGAACTCCATGCCCATTGAAGGTTAAAACCGCCACAATCACCATCCACATCTAATATTTCGCCCGCAAAGAATAGACCCTTGGTAATATTAGATTCTAAAGTTTTAGGATTAACTTCTTTTGTATTAATGCCTCCAGCAGTGACTTGAGCATTTGCAAAAGAATTAGTGCCTGAAACCTCAAATTGCCACTGTTTTAACAAATTACATATAGCATTTTTTTCGTCTATTTGTAAATTGCAACAGGGTTTATGAATATCTTGTACTTTTGCCTCTTTTAACATTATCGGAATGATTTTTTTATGAACTATTCCAATGAATGAATCAGAAACGGAGCGGGCTCCAAAAGTCGACCAATGACTGTTTAAAAATTCTAATAAATCTTCGTACTTAATATTCGGTAACATATCAATTTTTAAAGAAACTTTGCTGTTTTTTGATAAGCCATAAGATGCAGTTCTACTAAGTTGAAGAATTGGAGGACCAGAGATACCGTAGTCAGTGAAAAGAATTTCTCCAAACTCCTTTTGAACATTTTGATGATTTATAGATATTTCTGCATAACCATCAAATTTAACTCCAGACAAAGCCTTTAACCTATCATAGTTTAATTTAAGCTGCACAAGTGCCGGAACTTGTGAGATTACACTATGGCCTAACTGTTTAGCTAATGCATATCCAGAACCGTCAGAACCTGTTTTAGGTGCAGATTTACCACCGGTTGCAATAATCAACTTTTCACATTCATATAAATCATTATTCGAGGTATAAATTTTAAAGCCATCCTTTTTTTTATAAATTTCTTTAGCTTTTGTATTTGTATACACAGGAATGTTTTTTTCTTCTAGAGAAAAGCGAAGTATATCAATTACTGATGATGCTTGCATGGACATAGGAAACATTTTACCACCATCTATTGTTACTAATGGTATACCCAAACAGTTAAAAAAATCTATAGTGTCCTTAATATTAAAAGAATCTAGTGTGTCCGCTTGAAAATGTGGATTTTCACTATGATATCTATCGTTATTTATATTAACATTACTGATATTACAACGTCCGTTACCGGTTGTTAATATTTTTTTGCCTATTCTATCAGTGCCTTCAATTACTGCTACATCTATTCCAAGATTTTTTGCAATTAAAGCAGAGGTTAGGCCAGAAGCACCTCCGCCAACTATTATAAGAGAATGTTTCAAGAAAATCTCTCCCTTCGAGAAAAAAATTATATTTATAACACAAGGTTATTAATAACATAAGGTTATCTATAACATAAGGTTACTTGTATATAATTTTACCCTAAAAGGAGTAGGTTGAACATGACTTTTTATAACATATTAAAAAAAAATAAAAAAATGGGGAAAATATGTTGACACTTTATGAAAAATTATGTATTATAGTCTATGTCGGGTTGCGAGCTCGAGGAACAATATTTCTGAAAGTACATGAAATTAAAGTGACAAGTTATATTTGGCTCCTTGGTCAAGCGGTTAAGACACCACCCTTTCACGGTGGTAACAGGGGTTCAATTCCCCTAGGAGTCACCATTAAAACATATATGGGAGCATAGCTCAGCTGGGAGAGCATCTGCCTTACAAGCAGAGGGTCACAGGTTCGAACCCTGTTGTTCCCACCATATATGGCCCAGTAGCTCAGTTGGTTAGAGTGCTGCC
>Ga0209123_1000781_pt1 | contig 37022 bp, 28 predicted proteins | sample BarGraIncu00431A_FD_184500 | JGI IMG/M metagenome (GOLD analysis project Ga0209123, IMG submission 184500) | Arctic peat soil microbial communities from Barrow, Alaska, USA - Barrow Graham LP Incubations 004-31A (SPAdes) (version 2) | ecosystem: Environmental > Terrestrial > Soil > Wetlands >... | reverse complement strand
GTTACCGATTAAAGATCGATTTGATTTTCATAAAAATATCCATGCCAATAGAATCCTGGCACCATAGAAGGCTCAACTCATGGGAAAGTTTGCATGGCTCCACCCGAAGTAAAGGATGCCTCAAATCGCCTAGAAATAGATTTGTAATAAATGATTAATATGATTGACTGTAATTGTGCCTTTTTTTGACTTCTTCCTTATTACGAGAAAATTGCTCCACATATTAATGAACCGCTGTATGCGAGAAGCCTTTGTACAGTGGTGTGAGGTGCTATCCTTGTGGTGGTTACATCTCAGGGCAGTCCACTCGATTATGGGCTGGGTTCATTATTTACTTTTGAATTTGTAACCTATTGATAAACCTAAAACCTTATTTTTAATTTCTTGTCCATAGTTTGTAGTAGAAGCAATATTTGCTAAACCTAAATTGTAGGATAAGCCAATCAGAAACGAGTTAAACTCCATACCTGCACCAACCGTCAATCCATAATCCAGACGTTTAAGTTCATTCGAATTACCAGATCCCCAATTAATATCTTGCTCATCAGATTGAGTCACTCCATTTACTATTGCTTCTGATTTACTTTTTCCACTTAAGCCAAAGCCAATGTATGGACCAAAAACACCATAAATTTTGGATGCTCCAATATTATAGTAGGCCTTTGCAGTTAATGGAATGTCTAAATAAAGGAGATTTAATGAACCTTTAGATTCAAAGATTGCACCATTATCTGTTTCTTTAAAACTGCTTTTAAATCCTTTAGTTGAGAATAGCAATCCAGTTTCAAAAGCAACTGATTTCGAAATTAGGAATTCGGCTGTCGCACCAACGTGAAATCCGAGTTTATACTTGAAATCATTACTGTTAGTACCATCATTATCTTTAATCAGCATGTTAGATAAATTCAATCCACCAATAATACCAAATCTCATACCTGAAATTTCTTTATCGCCTAATTCAGAAGCGGACAGCTTTTCTGCTTTTTCATTTTCCCCGCTTATCTGCTCCTTTGTGAATTTTTCTATCTCATCTGTTTGATAAGCAAACAAATTTTTGTCAGCAATTTCAATTTTTAATGATTTGTCAGGAACTTGTTCAATGATAATTCCACGAATAATGCTGCCATTTTTTAAATAAACAACATCTTGATAATTACGCTGAGCAAAAGCCAATGTAGTTACTAATGCAAACAAGATTAATACTAAATATTTTTTCATTTTGCTTCTTAAATCTTTCCTACTCATCAGGCTTTTCGGAGACGCCCCGTTTTTTTGAGTGGTTTCTGGCTCCACTTTATATTTTTGCTATTGTGATTCAAAAAAAATGTTTTAAAGTGTCAAACCGAATTGACTGTAATTTCGGTATGTCCGCTGCGCCCCCTAACCTTGCCCATAACTAGTAAATAGCGGAAGGTTTATAGTACTTTTCTGAATTTTAAATCCGCTTTGCTTTTTCCTGGTGGTTTAATTGTTTGATGTTGCAATATGACAAAAATAACAGATATTTAGTAAATAAAACTATTTATTGTCTTTATTTAATTTTTGATTTTCAAAATTACCCAGCGATAAACTATCGAGCGGACTAACTATCTTCTTTGCAGCAACCGGCGTTATGTGCATGTAAATCATTGTCGTCTTTATACAGCTATGACCCAATAATTGCTGAATATATCGGATATCAGTTCCACTCTCCAATAAATGGGTCGCATACGAATGTCTGTCAAATGAAAGATGACCGTTTTAAAATTTTAACAGTGTCAATTATATTCATGTCTCCTGTATGAACAAAAAAGAGGGAGCCTCGCTCCTTTTTCTTTAAAGGCTGATTTGTTCTTTGACCTTTCCATCCAGTGTCCACTTCATCTCATAAACAACAAAGGTGATCATTGATAAAATGATAGTTTTGAAGTCTTTTCTGAATTCCCTTTAAACAATGTAATTATGAATAAAGTATCTTCATCTTCTTAATCTGTGATTTTTTTTCCTTCGCTAATCCATCTTTGTTTAAGTAGCATTCATGTCAGCAAAAAGAATGAATTTTAGCTATATTTTGAATGATGCTGATGAAAATGAATTGTAATTATTCGTATATTTACCCATGGAAGTTCTTGGTGTACGGTCTTAAATATAGATGTGGAGTTCGAGACTATATTCTATTTATTTGCAAATAACTGAAATTAAACCTTTAACTGTTTACCCATTGTTTGAATTTTCCCACAACTGCAATTATTAATATTATGCTATCTTTTCACCTAATGTACTAACCTTCAATTCAATCCGTTTAAATGAATCTTGTAACTCATTTTCAGGCGATTTTTTGAAAATAAACTTCTCCCTAATAATCTGGTAGCCTTTTACGGTTGCGCCATTGATTTTTTTCAGCTTTTCTTCTGTCTCAAAATATTTCTGAATGTCTGAGGCTTTTGGCTGTTTGTCAATATTGGCAGTTTCGTAAGCTTTATTAATTATCCCCTTTAGTATTTTAGATGGAATGAACATTCCTTTAATGATACCTGATTCTTTTAATACGCTAGCAATTTTATTTTCATGTGACAGCTGGGATAGCATGATTAATTTTTGCTTTATCAAAAGTTGATTATATTTCAGTCTTCGTACTTCATCAATACCAACTAATTTTAAGGCATCATAGATAAATGGGTATTTCGCTTCGATTAAATCAATACACTCACAGTGTGCAGGATTCGTTGTAAATAATCCTTTAATCGCTGAATACTGTTCAAACGTCTCATTGAATTTGGTTCTTGAATCATTGTTCCGTTTTAATAGGTCCGCCGGTTCAAGTGTGAAAGTTTGATTTTGTGCCTTAAATCCGGTTCTATTCTGCTCACCTGCCATAATTGCAACACTGGAATAAGTTTCATTTGCAAGCTTATATTTCATTAAATCATAGGTTATCAGGTTCCTGTCAATCGTGTAAACTCCGTTAATATTAGTAATATAATTATCGTTTAATGATGCTTCTGAGTATTTTACTGTACTTGTTTTATTATAAGCTTCTATTAATATTTCTGCATCCTGAGTTTGTTTAACAGTGTATTCCCTGTATAAATCAAATGTTGTTATTTCTGAAAATCTGGTCTGCCTGAAAATGTGTAGAGCCCGTGCCCTATAATTTGTATCCCTTATGCGTCCTAATATCTGCCTAAAACTGGTTGAAATATCATTTAATGTATGTGTTCTGTCACCATCTGATACGATGATATATTGTCCCTCTTCATCTGATATATCTGAGCCCTCAAAGCAGGTGCTTGTATAAAAATTAATCTTCTTTGCTTTATCCCCTACCTCAGAACGTTTAATGCCCTTGATGGTTCGTACATATTTCTTATTTCCTTTGCTCCATACAGCTTTGCAATTATCGTTAGTCAATCCGCACTCCTTTATCATTGATTCGATAAATTGAACACTATTAACGAATATATGAGCGTTCTGCAGTCGGTTGCTCAGATAATCATCGATTAATTTTTTAGTCGTTGCCTCAACTTGTACGGTTTTGATATTTTTGATATGAATCTCTTCCAAGTCCAATGGTGCAACGATTACCGGAATACCTTTTAACTCTTCAAGCATGAACTCGCTGTCTGTTGGCGTAGCTGTCATAAAACACCATTTATCAAACAGGGTGTAAGTTTTTAACAAATCATTGATTGCCTTTTTTCTCAATTTATAGTTATTCATTATATAATGAACCTCATCTATTAATAGAAAGTAATCGCTTAAACGTCTGTTATTAACCTCTTCTATCGCTTCAATTACCTTGTGCAATGAATCATATGTCACGATAATTTTATGGTGCTCATTGGTTCGTAGGTAATCAACTATATCAGGTGTGTAAACTCCATCCTTTACTCCAAACAATTTAAAATCCATTGGTGTTCTTTCATTCGGGTACTGATTCACCTTATTTGTGACCAGTTGTTCTAATGGTACGGTTATAATTGAATCCCTATTCATGTTCTCAATTTCTAGGGTGGTGCCTCCACAGCCTGTTGCAACCTTGTTAAAAATGCAATTTGATGGTAATTCTTTGTAATAATTGGATAAATAATCCATTTTAGCTTTCATTTCTTCCATGTTTAATAAATGTTTTAATATTAATACTTTAAACTAAATTTCATAGGTAACTTTTTTTGTGTTCCGAAATAATCTTCTTAGGAGAATCGCACTTTCAGAATAGTAAAAAGGTTACCTTTTAACCTGAAAAAATCCCACGTTTGATAGTGGGGTAATTTCTTATATAAATACATTGCTTTTGTAATAAACCTCAACCCTGTCATACAGGTCATTAAGATTATTGCGCCATTAATAAACGCTTTGGGTATCTGGTGCTTTTAACCGGAATTTGGCTTTCCGTTTGGTGCTCCTGAAATTGTGCTACAAAGGTAATCACAAAAACAACATAAGCAATAGGTCGGAATGAATCCATCACTTGTTGCTTATGCGCAATTAAACAGGCATATATGAATTTTAACGTAGGAATTCTTTGGCAATAGAAACAATTAACCAATCATAAATCCGCGCGAAATAGGCTTAAAATCATCAAAAATGAATAGTTTTTGGGGTATAAATCGGGGGTGTAAGTAGTGGATTGTAACCCCGACTCATTGAATAATAGGCTATCTAATAGATTATAAGCGACTACCACTACCTCGTGCAAAATTGCATATATTTTACTAGCTTCTGGGGTGAGGATATTGGCACTCAGGAACACTTTTTCGATGATGGGGGCTTGCTGTAATCGATAAATAACAATGCACAATTTTTCTTATTTGGGTATGCCCAGTTGTTCAATCAAATAGTTCAATTTTTGATCCTTTCTTCTTCACATGCCCCTTCAGTTAAAATATTAATAATTTCTCTGTAGGTCTGCAAATAGCGTATCAACACGAAATTTTGAATCGTTATCGCTGGAGAAATTAAAAAGTTTGTCGGTACGATTATAAACAAACATCTTCCCATCGACAATTTGATATTTTTTTGTCCATGTCTGCCTGATGATATAGTTTGAGTATCCCGCTTTGAAATCTATTTCAAATACAGTATACTCGCTGTCGATCTTATGGATTGTAATCTCTTTTACTAACTCTCTTGCTGCCTCTTTTTGGAGTTGATATGATTTTTCAGCTTCAGCCAAATCAAAGTAGTTTAATTCAATATTGGCAATAGCCTTTAAAGTACCCCTTAAATCAATCCGAGATGTCTCCAGTTTTGATTTTAGTTTTATGAGGGATTCATATTCTGCGTTAATAATTTTCTGCTCCTTATCAAGAGATTCCTCACTAAAAATCCCCTTAACGTAAAGTTTTACCAGCCTTTCCGATTCATTGCTCAGCCTTGTCAATTCACGATTTATCGCCTCTATTTGTGATGTTGCTTCTTCGATTTTGTCATTTACTGACGTTATATTTCCTTCTGCTATTTGCCTGTTTCGTAATGTTTGATAAGAATATTTTATTGTATCCCAAACCATTGACTCCATGTGATTTTTAAATATTGAAGCGTTGTTACATCCATTAAAGCTTAACAATTTCTTATGCGTCTTATCTGCACATCTATATATTAAATCCGGATGGTTTTTGTATCCCAAGTTTTTGTAGCCCAGCATCTGCTTACCGCATTCACCGCATGTAAAGTAGCCTCTGAACATAAAATCATGTTTTTTCGATTTATCTGTACTAGTTCTCCTTTTGCTCATTTCAGATTTACAATTTAAAAACAGATCCTCTGAAATTATTGCTGGTGTAAGTATTTTATTATCACCGCTGATTATTTTGTATCCACAGTAAACAGTATTATTTAAAATCGCTTTGATGGAGGATTTACCCCATTTGATATCCTCTTTATTAATCGTTCTGGATTTATTAACCTGAAATGTGGATTTTTTTATGAAATCAGTATTTCTAGTTGGTATTTTCTTAAGATTCATGTATTGGATTAAATCTGCAATGCCCTCACCATTGGCATATTTGTTGAATATTTCACTCACGACCTCTGCCTCTTGGATATTAATTACCAGCTTTTTATTCTCTTTTTTATAACCAAATGGGGGTTTAGTTGTGTAGCTGTTTCCTTTTGTGAAGATGGCATCTTTTTTGCCTGAAGCAACTCTTTGATTTTTCAGCGTTAATTCATAAGAAGAATATTCAGAAAGAATTGATACCATTAAGGCAGTGGTAAATTCAACCTTACCATCTTTATTTAACGTATTGATGTTCTGGGTGAGAGAATAGATATTTATACCCTTAGAGGTAAACTGGTCCATTAGCACCTTTAAATGAGTTGGATTTCTACTAAGTCTTGAAAGCTCAGAAATGTAAACGGCCTCAATATCATCTTTCGTTAATTTCAAAAGTTGATTCAATTCTGGTCTGTCTTTTTCATCTTTTAACCCACTTATTTTGTCACTAAAAATAAAGGCAATCTCATTTCCTTCACTTATTGCTTTTGCTGTTAAGTCAACCTTTTGTCTGTTAAAGTCTTGAACATCTGACGAAACTCTCAAATAGAGTGCAATTTTCATAATAGGTAAATTTGTTTCTACAAAGTTAATAAAATCTACTGTATAATAAGCTACTATTATAACAAGGTGAGCACAAAAGTTGAATTGCGCTTTCAAGTTGTCGACTCTGCCTTGCTGACTGATGACGAAAAGGCGATTATTTCCGATAAACTGATCAATAAAATTAATAATTTTGGCGAGTTAATGCTTGTTTCGCAGAAGGAGCGCTCTCAGCTCAAGAACAAAGAGAATGTAATTGAAAAGTTTTATCTTCTTATTGAAAAGGCACTTACCCCACGTAAAAAACGACATCAAACAAAACCAACCAAGGCATCTGTAGAAAGGAGGCTTGAGTCAAAACGGGTTCAAGCAAAGACTAAAATCAATCGAAAAGATGTTGATCTTTAAATTTTTTGTATTTTCAGCGCTTGAAATTAAATGCCTTCTGGCTTAGCAATCCTTCAAATTATCTCATAAAATCTGTTTGTTAATAAACAGGTGCTGAACAATTTATTAGGGTTCGAAAGATTAATAAAATAGACCCTTATGATGAATTGTTCATTGCGATTTCTCCCGCTTTTTCTATTGATATCAACATTGACTATTGCACAGCCCTCTATTAAAGGAGTTTTTGTTTCAAAAGCTCCGACAATTGACGGAAGATTAAACGATGATGCATGGATTAATGCCGCCCAGGTTGATCAGTTGTTTCAACGTGAACCCAATATTGGGCAGCCGGTTTCCGAAAAGACCATATTTTACGTTTGTTACGATGCCACTCATCTCTATGTTGGTATTAAATGTTACGACGATCCTAAAAAGATAACGGCCAAAGAGATGGCGCGAGATGTGAGTTTGGGAAATGACGATCGTGTCCAGGTTATTCTCGATACTTACCTCGATCATCGCAATGGATATTGGTTTCAGATCGGGCCACGTGGTTCGATAGGTGATGCTACGATCAGCGAAAATGGGGCTGTTTTTAACAAAGCATGGGATGGATTGTGGGAAGGGAAAGCCCGAATTGTTGATGATGGCTGGGAAGCCGAGATGGCAATACCCTTTAAAACAATAGGTTTCGATAAGAACCAGACAACATGGGGAATTAAATTCATCCGTCATATTAAACGAAAACTCGAATTGTCGTACTGGCCAACAGCTAACATCAACAGCTATATGTTCCAGGTCTCTGATGCCGGGCTGATCGAGGGAATTCAAAATATTACGCAGGGAATCGGATTGGATGTCTCACCTTATGTAGTTGGAGGGTTAGATACCAAACGCGACATAAAAAATAAATATCATGTTGATGGCGGATTGGACATGTTTTACCAGATTACTCCAAGTTTAAAGTCTTCGTTGTCAATTAATACAGATTTCGCTGAGACTGAGGTCGATGATCGACAGATTAACCTTACCCGTTTCAGTCTTCTGTTTCCTGAAAAACGGGATTTTTTTATCGATGGATCGAACCATTTTTCATTCGGAATTCAGGGTGATGATTTAAATCCTTACGGGAAGGGTATTATTCCGTTCTTTTCTCGCCGGATGGGTTTAGACAGCAATGGATTGCCATTACAAATCAATTATGCAGGCAAAATTACGGGTATGATTGGAAAATGGAATATTGGTGTAATGCATGTCAACGATGACCATTTTGCGGATAATTCAAGCTATTCGGTTGCCCGGATTTCGCGAAACATCGGACCGGAATCGTCGATCGGGGTGATAGGTACTTACGGAAATGCTGTTTCTCAGGCCGAAAATTATGTAGGTGGAATCGACATGAAACTGGCGACCTCGAAATTTCATGGCAATAAAAATTTAGCTCTGATATTATTTGGATTGAAGTCGAATACCAAAGGTTTATCCGACAGTGATTTGTCATGGGGCGGAACTATCTCTTATCCAAACGATTTTCTCTCTTTCAGTTTGGGTCACCATGAGATCGGTGAGAATTTTGTAGCAGGAATGGGATTTGTCCCACGTACCAATATCAAAGAGTCCTACGGAAATCTTAAAATTGGACCTCGTCCAAAAAAATGGGGACTTTTGCAGGTCCTTTCCGGTGTTGGGTTTGATCATATCGTCAACTTTTCGAATGTGCTCGAAACGCGCACGATTGACTTTTCGCCACTGGACCTAAGGTTTAAGTCAGGCGAAGAGTTTGTGTATTCAATCAGCCAGAGCTTCGAGAATCTCGAACAGGAATTTAAAATCTTTTCAACTTATGTTATTCCAATAGGTAAATACGAATTTTATCGTCATTCCCTTAGATTTTTGACTGCCGGAAGCCGGAATTTTGCTGTTGAAAGTTCCTACGTTTGGGGTGATTTTTACAATGGAGACCGGAGGGACTTTTCAATAGGCGCTAATTACAAGATCGCTGTACCCTTCTTTCTCGGTGCAAAATACAAGCAGAATGAGGTAAGTCTGCCGGCAGGTAATTTTACCGCACGCATCTACCAGGTCAATGCCAATATTCTTTTTAGTCCGGATATTACGCTGTACAACTATTTTCAGTACGATAACAGTTCAAAGACGATTGGAGTACAATCAAGATTTCAGTGGATCGTCAAACCTGGTAACGAAATCATTGTAGCCTGGACCTCAAACCTTTCGAAACCGCTTGAGCGTTATGTGATGAATGAGAGTGCATTACGGTTTAAACTCAAGTACAACATCAGATTTTAATCAGATAATCTGACATTGAGGCAATTTGAAAATTGAAATATAAAAAGGTGATTAAATAGCCATTATGCACCGGTTCTGCAAAAGAATCCTCTTCTTTATAAAAAAAATAAATAACACCCGAATAGATCAGGAATGTTTTTATTAAGGCGAATAATTTCTAAATTGCCGTTCGAATATACAACCAAACGGAATTATGATTCTGATCACAAAAGAAGAGGCTAAGCATTTATCAATTAATAATCTAAAACGTTACCGACTCAGGAAGATGGTACTTAGATACCTCTATGAGGAGCGATTTGTATCGGCAGCAGAAGTAAGTCAAAAGATAAGTGTTAGCCTTCCAACGACCAAAACGTTGCTTGATGAGTTGATTGCACTGGGAGCTGTGATGACAAGTGGTATTGGCGACTCACGGGGCGGCCGCAAACCCGCCTTGTATAGTCTTGTTGCCGGAGCTTTTTATGTAATCACCATTGGTATTGAGCATTATAGTGCAAAAATAGCGATCTTTAATAGTCATAACGAATTGGTTACTGAAATTAGAACCGTACAAACCAATGTGAATCATCCCGATTTAGCTGAAAAGCTTCATACTGTTTCGATGGAATTGATTCATGAAGCACGTATCGACGATTCAAAGATTGTGGCTGTTGGAGTGTATATGCCGGGCCTTGTCAATTCCGTAACAGGAATCAATTATGCAATCAAAAATGAAGCCTATCAAAACATTGGCAAAACCTTAAAAAAGAGGTTTGGCAAGACCATTTATATTGACAATGATGCCAGAATGCAGGCGCTTGGTGAATTTATTTTTGGCAAAGCGAAGGATTCACGTAACGCGTTGGTGATCAATTGGAGCTGGGGACTGGGATTGGGAATGATACTCAATGGTCAGTTATATGGTGGATCAACTGGCTTTGCCGGGGAATTTGGCCATATCAAGCTCGAAGAGAACGGTATTCTTTGTTATTGCGGAAAAAGAGGATGTCTCGAAACCATTGCTTCTTCGCAAAGTATTCTGAATATGGCTATTAATGGAATAGAAGATGGCACAATTTCTCAATTGACCACCCGGTTTAAGGATAATCTTACCACGCTTAATCCTGAGGATGTGGTCAATGCAGCCCGTGCCGGTGATGAGTTTTCGATCTCTATCTTAAACAAGGTGGGTAACTCGTTTGGAAAAGGGTTGGCTGTATTGATTCAATTATTGAACCCTGAAATAATTGTGCTTGGCGGACCCATTTCAAAAGCACAGCAATTTATTCTGACACCGATCCAACAAACATTGAATCAGGATTGTCTTGAGAAAATATCGAGCATTGTCCGGATTGAAATCTCCGAAATTGATGACCACTCAGGCTTATTAGGTCTCTGTGCGCGTCTGTTTCAGAAGGTGCTCGGCGATGTAACGGAAGTGAAGTAAGAAAATAGAAATGACATCTAGTTTATTCATAATTAACCATTTGCTATAAATACTAGTTATCCCAAATAATAAAGTTGCTGATTGAGTTTTGAACTTCATCCATGATACTGTAAAGCAGCTTTGAAGGAAATCCCAAATCTTCACAACAGATTCAGAAAAAGAATTTTGGAGAGTAATACCCACCGTTAATCATCCTTAATATTTACTTAATAGTATTAGTTGTCAAAGTCAACTAATATAGGCTATTTTTGTCGCTCATAAAAAAGGATCTATGGAATTAAACATACCGCTTGGATACCTGTTAGGTCAAAGTCTCCGGGTTTTCAGAAACCAGCTGGCATTTGAATTCAAGGAGAGGGAAATTAAACTTACGTTGGACCAGTTTGTTATTTTGCATCTGTTGAATGCTAACTGTGATCTGATTCAACAGGATCTGGCGAACCAGCTTCAGAAGGATAAATCAATCATCGTTCGTCAAATCAATTGCTTACTGGAGAATCAATATGTTATTCGGCTTACGAACAAGGAGGACAAACGGAAAAAGAACCTGATTCTCACAAAAAAAGGGTTTGAGATATTAAACCAAATGAAAGAAATAGCGTCGGATTTATCGGGCAAATTGCTTTCAGGCGTTTCCGTTATCGATCTTGGAATATTTCGGGATGTACTTGGAAAAATTCATGAGAATGGAGGATCAGCAGAGGAACTTTTTAATTGTGGACTTAATCAACCAAAATGAAAATTACACATAAAATCAATATGAATACAACGATGAAAATAGGCCAGCTGGGAATCATTTTAATGATGGCGATAGCAATCTCTTGCAGCAACAAGCCCAAAGCGGGGCAACCCGGAGGAGCTGGTGCGATCAAGGAATATCCTGTAATTGCTGTTAAGTCGCAATCGACCCAGCTTTTTAAAGATTACCCTACGAAACTTCAGGGGCAGCAGACTGTTGAAATCCGGTCGAAAATTACCGGGTATATCGAGCAGATTCTTGTCGACGAAGGTGCTTTTGTGAAAAAGGGACAGGTGCTTTTCCGTCTGAACGCCAATGATGTACAAGCGATGGTTCGTTCGGCGGAGGCGCAGGTAAAAGTAGCAGAAGCCGATGTCGTCATCGCTCAGGTGAATGTCGAGAAAACCAGACCGCTCGTTGAAAAGAACATTATCAGCAAGTTTGACCTGCAATCGGCCGAGTCGACAGAGAAAGCAAAGGAAGCACAATTGGCACAAGCCAGGGCAAATCTTGAAAATGCAAATGCAAACCTTCAATACACAAGAATCATAAGTCCGGCGGAAGGTACCATCGGAAACTTTCCGTTCAAGGTTGGTAGCCTGGTAAGCAGTTCAACTGCCGATCCGCTCACAACAGTTTCGAATACAAAGAATATGTATGCTTACTTTTCGTTCAACGAAAAAGAATTCCTCTCTATCACAAAAGGGCTGGAAGGAAAGAACCTGCAGGAAAAATTCACCAAACTTCCTGCTGTTTCGTTGATTACGGCAGATAACTCGGTGTATGACAAAACTGGGCGTATTGAGACTGCCAGTGGATTGGTTGATCCACAGACGGGTGCAATCAATGTTCGTGCAAGCTTTCCAAACTCTGATGGGCTATTGCGCAGCGGAGGAAGCGGACTGGTACGTATTCCGCAATACGTTGATTCTGCGATTGTCATTCCACAGAAAACGACCTACGAATTACAGGGCAAACACTTTGTCTATGTGGTGGGTGAGGGCAATAAAGTTCATAATACTGAAATTGAAGTGCTGGTTGGTAACCTTAAAGATTCGTACGTTGTGACCAGCGGATTGAAAGCTGGCGATCAGGTCGTACTGGAGGGAATTGCTGCATTACGTAATGATACCGAGATCAAACCCAAAGTGGTAGAAACAGGAAATCTTTCCGAAAACATGCCTGCAGATAACCAGGTTAAAAAATAACATAGACCATATGTTCAGAAGATTTATAGAACGGCCGATCCTGTCATCGGTTATTTCAATTATAATTGTTATCCTGGGAGTTTTGGGGCTGATCAGTCTTCCGATTGAGCAATATCCCGATATTGCGCCTCCTACAATCAGGGTATCAGCCTCCTATACTGGAGCCAGCGCCGAAACAGTACTGAAAAGTGTTGTAATCCCGCTTGAAGAGCAAATCAACGGGGTGGAAAACATGACCTATATGGCTTCGACCGCCAATAACAACGGTTCGGCGTCCATCGAAGTATTCTTCAAACAAGGAACGAATGCTGACATGGCGGCTGTGAATGTACAAAACCGTGTTGCGCGCGCCAACAGTCTGCTTCCTGCAGAGGTTATCCGTGCCGGTGTGATCACTGCCAAGCGCCAGAACAGCATGTTGATGGTGTTTACTTTGTTTAGCGAAAAAGGCGAATTCGACGAGACATTCCTTCAAAACTATAGTAAAATCAACTTGTTACCGCAGATTCAGCGTGTAACAGGTGTTGGTGAGGCAATGGTTTTTGGTGCCAAAGATTATGCGATGCGTATCTGGCTGAAACCTGATGTGATGTCGACCTATGGTTTGATACCATCGGATGTGATCACAGCCCTGAGTGAACAAAACCTGGAAGCAGCTCCCGGGCGTCTGGGTGAATCGAACGGACAAACGTTTGAATATATTCTCAAATATAAAGGAAAGCTTGCTCAGCCTGAAGAATTTGAAAATGTCGTCATCAAAGCGGATAAAAATGGCAATACACTGCGTCTGAAAGACGTGGCTCGTGTTGAAATGGGTGCATTGAATTATTCGATTGCAACCACTTCGATGAATAAACCTGGTATTGCCATGGCTGTCTTTCAGGCACCCGGATCAAATGCCCGTAATGTGATTATCGAAGCCAAAAAGGTACTTGACGAGGCCTCGAAGACCTTTCCAACCGGTGTAAAATACGAAATTCTGGTCGATGCCAATGAGTTTCTCGACAGTTCAATTTCGAAAGTGCTTCGTACCTTGCTCGAAGCATTCGTCCTTGTATTTATCGTGGTATTTGTATTCCTGCAGAATTTCAGGGCGACACTGATTCCCGCTATTTCGGTACCAGTGGCAATTATTGGTACTTTCTTCTTCCTGAACCTGTTTGGATTTACGATCAACATGCTAACCTTGTTTGCCCTGGTACTTGCCATTGGAATTGTGGTTGATGATGCCATTGTTGTCGTCGAAGCGGTCCATGCCAAGCTCGACCAGGGGGCAAAAAATGCAAAGGAAGCTGCAGTTACAGCAATGGATGAAATCTCCACTGCCATCGTTTCAATCACCTTGGTAATGTCGGCTGTATTCATTCCTGTAACATTTATTACAGGAACAACGGGTGTATTTTACAAACAGTTCGGGATTACGCTTGCCGTCGCCATCGTCATTTCAGCGATCAATGCATTGACGCTCAGTCCTGCTCTTTGCGCTATATTCCTGAAACCGCACAAAGAAAACGAATTGCATAACAAAGGTATCATGGCCCGGTTTTATGCTGCCTTCAATGTTTCGTTCGATGCGATGACCTCCCGCTATAAAAAGACAACCCATTTCTTTATGGCCCGCAAATGGGTCGCAGTTGCAATGATCATCCTTTTTTCCAGTGGATTATGGCTCCTGATGAAAACTACACCAACCGGTTTCGTTCCTTCTGAAGACACCGGACGAATGTTTGTTGACATCAGCCTTCCTCCTTCAACATCGATGGAGCAAACCAAAAAGATTGTTTCGCAGGTCGATGATATCTTCGGCCGCATTCCTGAAATGGAGGCAAGAACAGCGATTGTAGGAAATTCGCTGATCAGCGGACAGGGCAGTTCGTACGGAATGTTGATTTGCAGCCTGAAACCTTTCGAAGAAAGAAAAGAGAAAGGTCAGGATATCAATACCATCATTGGAAAACTGTACGGGATGACTTCGCAGATTAAAGGTGCGAAAGTCATTATCTTCACACCCCCAATGGTCCCGGGGTTCAGTATTTCGGGTGGGTTCGAGCTCAAACTGGAAGATAAAACCGGGGGTGATATCAAACTGTTTGAACAAAATGCCCGCGCGTTCCTGGCGGCTTTGAACCAGCGACCGGAGATTCAATATGCAATTACAGCGTTCAATACCAACTTTCCGCAATACCAGGTAGAGGTGAACGCGGCCCTTTGCAAACAATCGGGCATTTCTGTCAGTTCCGTTTTATCCTCGTTGCAGGGATACGTCGGCGGATTTTATGCTTCCGATTTCAACCGTTTCGGGAAACAATATCGCGTGATGGTTCAGGCTGATCCGCAATATCGTGGAAATCCCGACGATCTGAACAAAATCTTTGTGCGTACTTCAACCGGCGATATGGCTCCGATTACTGAATTCATCACCTTGAAAAGGGTATTCGGTCCGGAGAATATTACCCGTTTCAACATGTACACCTCAATTGCAGTGACAGGTTCCCCCAATATTGGTTTCAGTTCGGGTGATGCGATTAAGGCAGCCCAGGAAGTGGCCGCTCAAACATTACCACAGGGTTACGGCTACGAATTCTCTGGGTTGACCCGCGAGGAGATGGCCTCCGGCAATCAATCCATCCTGATCTTTTTACTGAGCGTGATCTTTGTTTACTTCCTGCTTGCAGCACAGTATGAGAGTTTTATCTTACCCCTTTCAATCATTGTATCGTTGCCAATAGGGATTGCGGGTGCATTTATCTTCGCCAAAATAATGGGCGTCGAAAATAACATCTACCTGCAAATTTCGCTGATCATGCTCATCGGGTTGCTGGCTAAAAATGCCATCCTGATTGTTGAGTTCTCTTTGCAGCGGCGTCACCGTGGAATGAGCATCGTGCAGGCGGCCATCGAAGGGGCTACCGCCCGTTTACGCCCTATCCTGATGACTTCGTTCGCATTTATATTTGGATTAATACCTTTGGTTATCGGTGCCGGAGTAGGTGCAAATGCCAATCGTTCAATCGGAGTGGGGGCTGTGGGTGGTATGTTCATCGGAACAATGCTCGGTATCCTTGTGATCCCGGCGATGTTTGTGATCTTCCAAACCCTTCAGGAAAGAATCAGTAAACCCGAACCCGTTGAAATTTCAGGGTTTGATGATGTTGAAGAATAGTTTGAAAAGACAAATCAGAAAAGTAAAAATGAGAACAATTTCAATTAAATATATCATCCTGATTGCCGGATTTGCCGCAGTGTTGTATTCGTGCAACACTTCGCGTCAATTCCAGCGCGATACCGTCAATACCGACAATCTTTATGGCAGTTCGGCGACTACCGATACGGCAACGATGGCCAGCAAGCCTTGGCGCGAGCTCTTTACGGAAGCTTACCTTCAGCAGCTTATCCAGGAAGGATTGGACCATAACCCCGACTTGTTGATTGCGGTGCAACGGGTTTATGAAGCCGAGGCTTATTTTTCGCAAAGTAAAGCGGCTTTATTACCTGGTCTTACTGGTCAGGGAAATGCCAGCTATACCCGTAATCCGGAGTCGATTTATCCTGATGGTCCGCGTGAGGTGACGAGTTATCAGCTGGGAGTCGCAGCAAGCTGGGAGATCGACCTGTGGGGCAAACTGCGCAGTTCGAAACGTGCGGCTTATGCCAACTTATTGTCGAGCGATGCGGGTCAAAAAGCGGTACAGACGCGACTGATCGCAACAATTGCATCGACTTATTACAGCCTCGTCGGATTGGATGCGAAACTTGTCATCACGCGGCAAACGGTGAAAAACAATATGGATCTGTTTGAAACGATTAAGGTCTTGAAGGAAAGCGGGAAAGTAACTGGTGCAGCTGTTGTTCAGAGCGAAGCGAACAGATATGCCACCGAAGTAACCATTCCCGATCTGGAACAGCAAATCCGCGAGACCGAAAATACCCTTTGTCTTTTACTGGGACGTACGCCGGGAACCATCGAACGCGGAAAAATCGACGAACAAACGCTGTCATCAGTTTTGACAACGGGTGTTCCGGCTCAGCTGCTTGACAACCGTCCGGATGTGATGCAGGCAGAGTTTGGCGTGATGAACGCTTTCGAGATCACCAATAACGCCCATGCGAGCTTTTATCCATCGCTGACATTGACCGCTTCAGCGGGTTTTGCAGCAACGGATCTGAGTCAGTTGATCGATCCGAAATCGTTTGCTGCCAATGTAATTGGAGGATTGGTTCAGCCGATCTTTAACAAGCGATTGAATATTACCCGACTACGGGTTGCACAGGCGCAACAGGAAGAGGCACTGATCGACTTCCGGAATACATTATTGAGAGCCGGACAGGAAGTGCACAATGCACTAGGATCCTACGCATCTACTGTTCAAAAAATAGCTTTACGCAAGTTGCAACTTGAGGCATTGGTCAAGTCGGTTGATTTTACGAAAGAATTGCTGACCTATGGTTCTGCCAATTATACCGAAGTACTCAACGCACAAACAAGCCTCCTATCGGCCCAGTTAAACAGTGTAAACGACCAACTGCAACAGCTTAACGCTGTGGTTTCGCTCTACCGTGCACTTGGGGGTGGGTGGAAGTAATTTAGCTTTTAGTGACCGGGTGACTGTCCAAATCATGAACAGTCACCCGTTCACTTTGCTCCTGAAAAACCCTTGAAGCGGTATTCAGGAATATTAAAGGCGTGGCTCGAAGTCACGCCTTTGCTTTAAATAGGGCTAGAAGGTATTTAATTTCAATCTTTTATGATTTGTCTATAGTGCTAGAAAAAATATAATTGGTCATCCTTTTTTGGATAGAATATGCCGATAATGACGAATGGATTCTTTGCCCTACGCATATGCCATTCTTTGGTAGAACCTAAAAATAAATGAAGATCCTTATTTTTAATAAAATCCAGTTCAAATTTTTCTCTAACTTTTTGTAATGCTAATTGTTCATTGCCATCTGCTGATCTTAGGCAATTCCAATATAATGCGCCTATTTCCCAGTCTTCAATCATTAATCTACTAGTTGTACCTTGATCATCCTTAAATTTATAATAAAATTTGTAAGGTAGTTTTTTAATTAATTCTCGTTGAATAGTTTTTTCAGGATCTCCGAAGTTAATTTGAAGTTGATTCAACTGCTCTCTCCATTCTTTTTTCCATTCGCGCTCGTCTTTTTCAATTTCAAAACTAATAATTTCGGTTGGTTTAAAGGTTGCAATTGAAATATTTGATGGGTCTTTGGAATCGGCAATTAACTGGCTAAGATTTGTATAAACCTTTTTTGTACAATACTTTTTTCGTTCAGCCCAATTATTACCTGTTCCAAGTTTTCCATGAATTACTATATCTTTAAAACTGTAATCATAAGGTGAGTGGCTCTCAGGGCGAAAATCGTCAGTTCGTTTCTTTAAATCTAACTCAATCCAAGTGTATTTGTACGTTTCTGTTTTTCCGTTCTTTCTCAAACCTTTCAAAAACTGTAACGGCACCGGATAAATGCGAATCCAATCGCCTTGCTCAGTTACTCCCGCTGTGCAAACTAATTCGTCATAACTTCTTGATGGTAAAGGATAGGTTGTAACAGTTATTAATAACTTAGTCATTGCCATATCAAATATGTTTCAATTGATAATTAAATCCGGGTAGTTTGACTAAAGCTTCTGCCAAATGCTTTCTGTGACATTGACATATGTTTGCTTCGAAACATGTTAAGGCAATGCGTTCATTTTCTTTCAATAAGATTAACAATTTATCTTGTGCTTCGGTGGTTTGCGTTAGAATATCGGAACGATAAATTGCGAACAGTTTGTCATAATCGGTTTGTGTATTTAATTCTTGTCTTTTGTCGGAGTCAATACCTAATTCCGGTATGTGAACATATTTAATTCCAACACCTTCACATGCCTTTTCCAATTGCGATTTACTAAATCCATATTTCATACTTACGGAGTTTTTGCGAACATCGCAAAGCACTTTAATATCGTTTAAAATTAACTTGTTGAGATATTCCTCAAGGCTTATTCCTTCATATCCAATTGTAAAAAGAATGGTTTTATCAGAATGAGGTCGGGAATCTATTACCATTTTGTACTCTTCATCATTTAATCTATCTCTTGCAATTGTACTATTTACAGCGAAATACGGATATTTGATATATGTAAGTTTTATTAACTCATCCACATTTTTACTTCCATATTGTTGTTTAATATATCGAATAGCAAGACGATCTCTTTCTTTAAGACTTAAAAAGTATTTTTCATCATCAGTCTTTACCCAGCTGTTGCCTTCTGCTTTTACTTGATTGTATTTGATCATTGTATAAAGATCAGCATTTGCCTGGAAGGAAAAACAGCCATATTTATATGGCACAAAATAAAAATCGGGTCTAAGTTGTTGCTTGGTTACAAGCATTAACAATTTTTGCAAGCTTATCTTTTCAAGCCTGTTATCGAAAGCCTCTAGAAGAGCTAATAATATTTTACGACGGTAATACATACTGCAAATATATAAAAATGTCCAAACTTGACTTCTATGTTATTTCTAATCTGTTTCAGAGAAAGGACAATTTTGATTCTATTTATGAGAAATTGGCAAATTAGTTTCGAATATTTGCGTATTCCTAGATTCCTTTAATTGCCACAATATTTGATCATTACGAACAACACCAATTCTAAGCAAAACTTCAATTCAAAGTACACTTCAACAGTAAAACCCTATCCCCTGTGATAAGACAATCTTGTCGCCTGTGATAAGACAACCTTATCGCCTGTGATAAGACAATCTTGTCGCAGACGATACTTTTATGCAAACAAAAGAGGTGAGAAATCCCACCTCTTTGCCAAAAAACTTTATGATTGCCAGCTTAACTAATTAAAAGCGATTTATTGAAAATGCAGGTTCTTGGTACTTTTAATGGTTTTCCACCATTAAATTGTGTGACTTCCTTTAATGTATAAGTTCCGGCCGAAAGATTTGGGATCATCGCGATCAATGAAGAAGGTTTGTTTTGTACAATGACCTGCGCCTTTACAGCTTCGCCCGATACAGGAACGAACCACAAACCGCAGTCGGCGTTTTCACCAACGATTTTGATGTTAACACCCATCAATTCCACCACGCCACCAGGTGTAAGTTGCTCATTTACTTTGCCCGATACGCTGTCTTTTACCTCAAGAATTGTCGGTTGAGGGATAACAGTTCCGGTTTTTTCGATCACTACCTGGCTTTCAATATCGCGCATCACCGTCCCTTTGGTCAGGTTTACGTTTAGTTTGTGGCGGTTGCCATCGAAAGTGTCCATCGCGCCGTCGAACACTCCCGAGATTGAAAACGATGTGTTGAATAAAGGGGTGTTCACAGTGCCACCGTCGCGGGTAATGTCCCTGACGGTTTCTTCAAAGCCGTTGAGTACGGCCAGGATGTCGGTACGGGTAAGTAACGTTCCCCGGCGAAGCATTTCGGTAATGATTGCTTCTTTGTCATAAGTTCCCAGAGGTTGAACAAGTGCCGTGTAGTCATCGGGAGCTTCAGTCAACAAATTTTCTGTTAATGAGTACTGTAACATAAGCAAAGAAATTTAGTAGATTTATAAATAAAAATATCGTAACAAAACGTTTAGGTTTACGATGAGAAGTAATTTATGTTACGCGATTCTTTAATATTTTTAAAATTCTTTTTGCATTACATTTCCTGCACTCATAAAGCACGCTGTCTGTCCCTTACCTAACCTTTAAAAATAAGCTTAACTGGGATAAAACCGATTTAATTGTCAAAGGTTATCGCTCTAAAATGAGAGGTATCATAAGATGGATATTATTATACTCGGGTAGAAAATCACTCGAATGATTTAAAATGTATGATAATTAAAGGTATTATTGGTTGATTGAAATGGTAATAGAAGTGATTATTTAAATGATTTCCAATCCAATCCTTTTCACCAAATCTACTAACGGTGAATTATCGTTGCTATTAAATCGGCTGGTTCCGACTAAAAATGGTTCAATCCTGGAGTTTACCTTTTTTGTAAGTTTCCATATTTTACCTGCTAAATTATCATCATTTTCATTTTCAGTAACAATCATCAAATCAATATCACTTTCATTGGTGGCAGTATTCGATAAATAGCTTCCATATAAAAAGGCCTTGTGGACGGAGATTCCTTCGGCTCTCAATAGGCAAATATATGATCTTAAAATTTCTATAACTTCATTTTTAGCCATCTCAATAATTCTTTAGTCTTGTTAAAGTATTCATCTACTATTGTTTGATCTGGTAAAAAGGGATTGTAGTCTGGTTATCGCCCTTGTAATTGATACTTCATATAAAATACCTAAAAATATTTGCGTGTCATCGTCAAATTCCAATCCTGCTTGTTCTGAAAGATAGATCAGGTTATGTGTCCTTGGTGCAACATCGCTAATTTTCTTCACTACAAGTGCCTTAATCGCTTTTTCTATTACCAAATGGCAGAAGAATAATCCGTGAAGGATTCTTCGTTCCCGAATCAGAAGATCTGCTGTCACAATATCTTCATCAGCTCCAGCTATCCAATAATCTACCTGTTTCTGAATATTTACCATTGATCATGTTGCATTTAAAACAACCAAAACTACAAAAATCTTTGCAGTTTTCAATTTGTCGCGTCTAAATCAAACGATCTCAATCATCTCCTGCTCTTTTTGATGCTTCAGTGACTTCTGGCTTTCTGGCATTGTTTCGAGGTTGGCGGCAACCAGTTCGGCAATGTCTTTCACAGGAGCATCCGAAAATTGGGCAATGCTCTTTTTACACATGGGACACGAAGTAGCGATGATTTCGGCGTCAGCACTGTTGAGGTATTCGGATGTCGCTTTCTGGATTGCGCACCGTTCATCGGGGTTCATCGAGAGATTGCCCAGGCTGCCACCGCAACACAGGGAATTCTCCTTTTCCTGCAGGATGGGAACCAGGTTGTTGAAATGTTTGAGCAGGATCCGTGGCTGAATGTAAATACCCGATCCTCTGCCTAATTCGCACGGGTCGTGGAAAACCACCTTTTTGCCAGATGGAAGTACTGTAATTCTTTTCTGAAGGATCAGTTCCGGTAAATATTCGCTGTGATGTACTACCTCTATATCAAGGTGATAATCTTCCTTAAAACTTTTGTAACAGATAGGGCAGGAGGTGACAAGTGTTTTTGCCCCCGACGCAATAATTCGCTTCCTGTTATTCTCGACCAGCTTTTTCGCCGCTTCGAACTGTCCCGATAATTTAAGCGGCCGTCCGCAACAGACACTTTCATACTTATCCATAAAGAGATAGTTGACCTTTGCTGCCTTGAATATTTTCTCCATCGATCGGCTGATGGTTGGTGAAAGATGGCTCATGCATCCTGCAAAATAGACGACATCTGCTTTTGCGATCGGTTGGTTAACCGGCAGATATTTAAATCCTTCGGGTTGTTCGAACGTGGTTTTTTTACGTTTCAGAATCCGCTGTTGCGTAAGATCAATACCTACCGGACAAGCCGCGGTGCATCTTCCACACAGCAGACAGTTGTCTGTCAGATCGGGGCGAAGCTGATCGTACCGGTAATCGCGCAGAAAATAGACCATCTGCGAAGTACAGTTTTTCCCCTGCGAATTCATCTGGCAGGTGTCGATGCAAATACCACATCGTGAGCACGATTGAACTTCAATTTCCGAAAATCCCGTAAAGGTTTCATTGGTCTTAAGTCCCCAGTTTCGCAGGAAAATAAGGAGAATCTCCGTGGGGATGTGCATGTAACGTGAGAATGGGATCGAAACCATAAAGGCGCCGAGCGACAGGGAATACATCCACCAGAAAACAATTGAAAGTGTTTGTACCGGAAGAAAATATCCCATAAAATCACCCAACGGTTGTGTCATAAAACTGCCATTTTGAGCATAACCGGCGGTTGCGCTCTCTGCTAAAAGCCGCAAAGGGAAGATCAGCCATAAAGCTGTCAATGCCAGGCGATCTCCGAAGGAATGTTTTGTATTCTTCTTCATCCCGGTTATTGCGGGGCGAAACCGGCGAAGAATGGCAACTACAATTCCGGATAATACCAACAGCAATGTAAAATCCATTACCGCATTAAAAACTACCAGCATGCCGGTTTTATGAGGGGTCAGTTCAAAGAACCGGAAAAAGACAGGATAGTAAAATTCGTTTGCAAACTTGCCTGTGTAAAAGAAGGTTTCAAGCTTTCCGACTACGATCAGCATAAACCACCCGAATGCCAGGCTCATGTGCATATATCCCAGCATTCTATTATTCCTGAATACTTTACGATGAATTAAACTCTCCATGAAAACTTCGCGGACTGCATACAAAGTTTTTACGGTAAAGATATTCAACCCGATTTTCGTCAGGTTCCCGGCTTCGAGACTACCAAGCCATTTGATGTAACGGAAGGCGAGCAGGACTGTCAGAATGACCATTCCTGCCATGAATGGAATTACAAACAGGCTATAATGCATGGCAAGTGTTTAGGGCTCGTTTTATATTTTGAATCACATTTCGGGTATTGATGCCGCGTGGACATACCAGCTGGCATTTCCCGCACATCATGCATTTTGCAACTTCTTCAGCAAGACCTTTAGTTTCGCCTCTCCGGATCAGTAAATTGATTTTCCGTGGATTGAAATTGGTCAGCCGGGCTGCCGAACAAGTAGCAGTACAGCTACCGCAACCAATACACCATTTGAAAGATGGTTCGTGTTGCGCCACAAATTGCGAGATCGAGAAATCATTGTTTTCGAAGTCAATCTGTCGTCCTTTCAATATGGAATATCCCCAATCCTTCACTATAAAATTATTAATCAGTTATTTGAATTTGATTCTTTTTCCCTGAGCCACGAAATAATCCTCATGGTTGCAGCCCTTGCATCAGTGAGTGTTTCTGCTACCGACAGGGGTTCCCTACAAGTACCGGTGACAAATATGCCAGGCGTGTGGGTCTCATTCTGATTGAAATGGGTGTCGTTAGTCGCAAGGAAGTTACCTGCCGTAAAAGCCAGCCCGGCTGATTTTCCGATTGCTTCGGTGCCGGTTGCCGGAACCATACCAACCAACAATACAACAAGGTCGAAATTCATTTTCATCGGGCGTCCCGAAAGGGTATCTTCCGCTTTCAACTGCAACGATCCGTCGATATTTTCAGCAATTTCAGATACACGTCCCCGAATAAAAGTGATGCCCCATTTTTGTTGGGCTTCGATGTATAGTTCTTCGAAATTCTGCCCGAACATCCTCAAATCCATGTAAAAATTGAATATTTCAGCTTTCGGTAAATGTTCTTTCATCTCGATGGCCTGCTTTACACCCGTGATGCAGCATACGCGTGAACAGTAGGTGTTACCTACCTTTTTATCGCGTGAACCCACACAATGAATAAATGCAATCCATTGTGGCGTTGCACCATCAACCGTTTTTACAGGATGACCCGATTTGAGTTGTTGTTCCAGATCAACCGAGGTGATCACATTGTCATATATTTTATAGCCGTATTCTTCCTTCCTTTCAGCATTAAAGACCTGAAATCCGGTAGCAATCAAAACAACATCAGCTTTTAAGATCTGGCCATCCGCCAGCATTACCTTATGATGGTTATCTTCCGGGGTGACACTGACAACTTCGGCTTTTGTAATAATTTCAGGCGGATTCATTTTCTGACCGTTAGCCAGATATTCCTGTACTTCATTAGATGGACGGAAGTCTGGAAACAGTTTGTACCATAAGCGCAGCTTTCCACCGGTCTGTTCCTCTTTTTCTAACACAGTTACCTTATAACCCGCAGCGCCAAGCGATGAAGCAGCTTCGAGTCCTGCAGGACCACCGCCTATAATGATAATATGTTGAGTAATGTTGGTCATTAATAGTTTCTTAGATAGATTTATCAAACAATCAGGAACTGCGGTTTTTGAGGTTCTCCTATATTTTGGCCGTGTGCGCCAAGGTATTTTTCCTCTTTTTTGTACGCGATGCCCAATTTATCAAGAAGTGGTTCAACCGATACCTGGTGCATCTGCAATCCAAGTTCCCAGGGTGAATATCCCATCACCAGCCCGGCCATCTCTTCATAAGTCAGGACTGGAATACCCATCCCGTTATTGTCATATGTAATTCCCTCCAATTCAGCGATTGTGTACTGCCACCTGTCAAGAAACATTGAGCATCCGGGGCAGTTTGCAACAATGAAATCGGGTTGATAAGGTTGCATCGACTCAAATTTCTTTTTTGAATTCGATACTGAATATCCTCGGTTAGCCATAACAAGATATTGCCTGAATCCGAATCCGCAGCAGTGACGACGTTCGGGATAGTCAATTACGGACCCTCCCCATGATTCGATCATTCCGGTAAGTACTGAGGGAAATTCCGCACCACCAATTCCTGTTGCAGGAAACATTTTTGCATAATGACAGCCAATGTGTTCCACAACTTTAAGCGGTAATCCGGTCTTTTTATTGATCAGCGATACTTTTGATTTCTCTTTGATCTGATTACGGAACTTATAGATAATATCTGATGTATGAACCAGGTTTTCAGGTATTTTAAACTCCCTTTTAGTTGCCTTCCAAAGGAATTCCCTGATTTTTGCTTCTGTTTCGGGAAAGTGTTTCCACGTTTCGAGAACCTCAGTGTACAACCCAAATGAAGTAACACAGGAAGGGATTATATTGGTGTAACCAGCTTCTGTCATGAGTGCGAAGTGACGTGCAATGACAGTCATTGTTGTGTCAAGTGGCACTATATCTGTATGATACCCAATTCCGGTACAGGTGGTGTGGCGTGCATCCTCAAAAACATCTTTCCTAAGATCATTCCTCATGATTTTTAGAAAGGCTGTCTCCGATCCCGGAAAGAATGTTTGCCTGATGCAACTTCTCACGTAGAAATAATGATCATCGGCAATCTCCTTCTGATAATCTTCCCAAACTCTCTTTTTTCCTTCTGATACCACTTTTATTGAATTTGCTTTTAGCTGTTATGTGTTCCGTTGTTATCTGTAAAAACAGTCATAAAATATTCATTTCCAATACCCTCATCGGATATTTCAATGCCGAGTTCGTCAGCTTTGTGTTTCGAATGTTTCTCAATGGTTTCGAACATGGTTTTGCAACCTGTTACTTCAAAAATCTGATTGAGTTCTTCAAGTACCTCAGGTGCGATTGTTCGCATGCCTCCTACACCATCTTGTTTGTAGTTGGAACCCATCTTCTCCATAATTTCGGGAGTATTCCTTGAAATCCAGTCCCAGACAGGACCTTGTTCAGGATGCATTTGCGGTGAGACAATATCAGGATTCACACAATAGCCGGTATTTAAGATATTTTCGCCAATGGCTCTTTTGATTGCAAATTGTTGTCGCCCTTTCTCTGAATCAGTAAAATATCCCAATTCCTGCGAAAGTTTCCTTAAAGCCATGATGATAAAACCGGGGGTATTATTTCGGGGGCATCTTGTTTTGCACGACATACATTCACCACAATACCAGATTGTTTCGCTTCGCAGAAGTGCTTCGATGAGTTTTTCGTCCTTGCTTTGAACAGTGTCGCATATCACACGGGGATCGTAATGGTAAAACTCTGCTGCAGGGCATATTGCTGTACATACACCGCAATTCATACATCCGTTTAATCCTTCAATAAATCGGATATCCTGATTTAGCCGATCGTATAATTTGCCCATTTTCGAGTTTTGGTATCAAATATTCGATAAATCGTCAATAGCAAAATTACACTTTCATTATCTGGAATGAAGTCGTAATAAATGGTATTTTTGAATGGGTACTAATACTTAGAGTAATAGGAGAGGAGTGATGGGGAGACTTAGAGAGGGTGAGAAATGGAGACAATGTCTATCAGTTAACAGATGCCAGTTTACATTTCAATCATTTGATTCTTAATAGCATACATAACTAATCCGGCAGTATTTTTGCAATTGGATTTGCTAAGGATATTTGCCCGGTGTTTTTCAACGGTTCGCTTACTGATAAAAAGCTGGTCACCAATCTCCTGATTTGAAAGTCCGGAACAAATTAACAGAAGGATTTCGATTTCACGTTCAGATAATTCAGCCTCAGGTTCTTTTGCTTCCCTGATTGATTTGTAGTTTCGTAACAAACTTTGCATCAATTCCTGCGAAAAATAGTTTCCGCCATTCATTACCGTATCTATGGCCGTTTTGACCTCCTGGAGGTTGGTGTTTTTAAGTAAAAATCCCTTTGCGCCGGCATCAACCATCTGGTCGTAATACTCTTCATCGCCATACATAGAGAGGGTAATAATTTTCATCTCCGGTTTTAACTCAATGGCCCTTTTAGCAGCTTCAATACCGTTAATTTCAGGCATCTCAATGTCTAGAAAAACAATGTCATAATCATGTTTTTCGATTAATTCCAAAAACTCCTTCCCATTCGAGGCCTCAGCTGTAACGACATATCCCGGAAGGGTATCAAGCAGCATCTTTAATCCATTGCGGAACAGGGTATGATCGTCGACTAACAGAATTTCCATGGAGTTGTTTATTTAATTAAACTGGTACTGTAATTAAAGCTTTTGTCCCTTTTTCTTTTTCGGAGGTAAGACTAAAACTTCCATTTAGCGAATTGATGCGGGTAACCATATTTGAATAACCCATGCCAGAGTGTTGTGTGGGAGTTAACTTATTAATATCGAATCCTTTGCCGTTGTCCTTATACGAACATGCAATCTTACCGGGTGTTTTTTCGAGTGATATTGAGATTAAAGTAGCTTCAGCATGTTTGATGGTATTGTTAATAAGTTCACATAGAACACGATATAAAACTACTTCTGTATTACTATCAAATCGCTCATCTTCGAAAGCCGAAGAGAATTTAATTTTGATGGTATCAGAATAATTAATCTTGTTAATGAAGTTACGCATGGCCTTATTCAATCCGAAGTTATTGAGAATATGAGGACTCAGGTTATTTGATATTTCACGTATGCTTTTTATGGCTTCTTCGATCACCATATCGGTATTCCGAAGAATTTTTTTCGTCTGATCGTCTTTCTCGATCCGTGTCAGCGAGGAGAGGGACATTTTAACCGTTGATAATATCGGGCCAAGACCATCATGCAGATCTTTAGCAAAGCGCTTACGTTCGGTTTCTTCGGCCTGAATGATGGCATTTAGTAGCGTTTTTTCCATATCACGTTTTTCTTGTTCCACCTTTTTCATGTATTTGAATATTTTCTGAATCAGAAAAACTCCAACAGCGAAAAAGAATGATACTGCTACTCCCAGCCAGACAAACACTTCACGGAAAGTCTGCGGTGCAAAATCGGAGATTGTGGTGAGGAATTCGACAAGGCATCGTATTGCCATGATGATAAATCCGGCACTGATAAGCATCCACGAGACATTATATTTGGTGACTCGTGTAAGTTTTATAGATACTCCTGCAGCAAAAACCTGCAAAAGCATTGCCAAAACCAAAGCAAACTGAAGTAGCATGATTTGAATTATTTAGGATACTTGCAAAATAACAATAATAGTTGAAATGACAATGATCGTTTAAGGTTTAGTATCCAGGGGCAATGAAAAAGGAATATTTTCATTGGGTATCATCACTTTTTCACCCAGAAAATGTGGTTGTCTGGAGGTAACCATGTCGAAGACTACAAGTATCCTTGCCGCCACTTCGCGAATTTGAACCTTAAAGGCAAGTTTACCGGGCTCATCTTCGGTATTAAAGGCAATCGCTTCAATTCCTTTTTTTCGTGCTATATAAATGGCTCGTTGGTTATGAAACGCTTGCGAGACTATTGTAAATTGATCCTGACCGAATACTTCTTTCCCGCGGACAACCGAATCGAGCGTTCGGAATCCTGCATAATCGAGAATGATTTTTTTGTTGGGAATTCCGGCTGCTATCAGATCGTTGTACATCGTGATTGGTTCATTATAATTCCTGTTGCGGTTGTCTCCGCTCACGATGATGAAGTCAACTTTATCGCAATTATAAAGCTCAACCGCGGCTTTGATTCTGTTAGTATAATAGAGATTTCGTTTCCCATTCCATAAGTATTTGCTTGTTCCCAGAACGAGTGCACAATGGTTATGCGGTATTGAATCAATTGAACTATAGCAATAACTGTTTCCTATTTTTGTGATTGTCACATTGACCCATGTAACAAAAACAACAAACAGGAAACAAATGATTATTGTAATTAGTATGACTATTTTGAATCTTTTCAATACAATATATTTAAAATCAGAATTTTAAAGTAAATACAGTCTCTACATCCGGTTCTGAATGAGCAGTCAATGTTCCGCCATGAAGCCGAAGAATCTGACGTGATAAACTTAATCCAATTCCTGAACCTTTTGGTTTTGTTGTGAAAAATGGGACAAATATTTTATCAAGTACTTCCGGAAGAATACCTTGTCCATTGTCCGATAGTTGTATAACGATTTTTCCGTTTGCTTCTGTAAAAGCTTTTATTTCGATACGCGGATGTTCTGTTTTTTCGAGTGCCTGAATTGCATTTTTCAGAAGATTGATTAAAACTTGTTCAATAAGTTGTTCATCAGCAGATAATTCAAGATTCTCGGGTGTAACAGTGGTAATACATTCAATATTCCGCTGGTGCATTTCCTCTTTCATTAACCCCTTCAGATTTTCCAGCAACTGTTGTACCGGGAAGATGGTATATTTTGGTGTTGGGATGCGTGTGAGATCACGATAAGATTCAACAAAATGGAGCAATCCAATACTTCTTTTGTGAATTGTCTCAATTGCGAGTTCTATTTCTTCAATGGCCTCAATCTCTCCTTCGTCCTGAAATGCATTGGTGTAGGTCGATCTTACGTCTTTAATCATGTAATTAAGCGTCTGTGTAATAGACGCTATAGGTGTAATTGAATTCATGATTTCGTGGGTAAGCACCCTGATCAGTTTCTGCCAACTCTCCATCTCATTCTCTTCCAGCTCATTCTGGATATCTTTGATGGTGGCCATTCTGATTAACCGGTCGGCCACTTTGAATTCAGTGGCAAAAATGGCCAATTGGCAACACGTCTCTTTCTGGATTTTCACCATAATACTTTCACCATTCGATATTGTCATTAGTTTTGTGACAAGCTCAGGAGAGAAACTATTTAATTCGCTTAAATTTTTAAGACTTGTAATTTTAAAGAGCTTCTTGGTCGAGTTGTTGATCAATTCAACTGAACCATCATCGCGATAACTTATCAAACCAATGCCGATATGCTCAACGACCGTTTGAAGATAAAAGTAGTTTTGTTCTCTTTCTTCCCTGACTTTCCTAAAATCGTTTATTACCAGGCTGAAAGCTTCTGTCATTCGATCGAAAGAATGACCTAGTCCTTTGATCTCAAATGTTCTTGAAAAATCGGAATATCTCAGGGATTCCAGAAAGTTGGTCAGCAGTGTGTTAGTTGTTTCAACATGATTTATAAGCATTATAACCTGGTAGATCGCAATGCCAACAAACAGAACAATCGTAAAATAATGACTGGTAGTAAACAATAGCCATATAATTAAATAGGCATTTGCAACTATTGCCAAGATTCTGATTATAAGAGATATTCTGAAATTTTTAGAGCCCATATTTTTCCATTCTTCGGTAAAGGGAAGTTCGTGTAAGTCCAAGTTCACTTGCAGCCTTCGAAATATTTCCCTGGTGCATTTTCATAACTTTAAGAATAATTGTCTTTTCAACTTTGTCAAGTTCATAATTATCCAGGTCCAGTTCCTCAGAAACCTTACTTACAGATCTTAGCTGCAGGTCATTCGGATTTATCCATTCCGTTTCGGTCATAATAACTGCACGTTCAATCACGTGCTGCAATTCTCTAACGTTACCTGGCCAGCTAGCCTCTTCCAAACGTTTCATCGCATCTTTAGTAAATCCGCGCAATGGTTTCTTGTACTTTTTAGCGTAGATCTGAAAAAAATGAATAGCCAGCAAAGGAATATCTCCATAACGTTCACGAAGTGGTGGAAGGTCTATTTCGACGGTATTAATCCTGTATAACAAGTCCTGTCTGAATTTACCCTCTTCAATCATTTGATGTAAAGGCATATTGGTGGCACATATCAGCCGAATATCAATCGGAATTGGTTTATTCGCGCCAACCCTTGTCACTTCGCGTCGTTCAAGCATGGTCAGAATTTTTGCCTGAAGCGGCATTGGAAGATTTCCTATCTCGTCGAGAAACAGTGTGCCACCTGAAGCAATCTCGAATCTACCAGGGCGATCGACCTTCGCATCTGTAAATGAGCCTTTAGTATGCCCAAACAGTTCGCTTTCAAATAAGGATTCGCTGATAGACGTAAGATCTACGCTAATGAAGGCTTCATCAACCCTGTTTGAATTGTTATGCAATGCTCTTGCTACCAGCTCTTTGCCTGTTCCATTCTCTCCCAGTATCAAAACACTTGCGTCTGTGGCTGCCACTTTCGAAATGGAAGTATAAACTTTTTGCATCTCAGCCGAATTCCCGATAAAATCCTTGAACGTACGGTTCATCATGTTATTGAGGGCCTTGGCTCTGCTTTTAAGTTGTTCAATCTCTTTCTTTGATTTCCGCAGGTTAAGCGCAGAATTTAAAGTTGCAAGTAACTTTTCATTCTGCCATGGCTTAAGGATAAAGTCTGTTGCTCCCTCTTTAATTGCCCTGACACTTTTTTCAACATCACCATAGGCCGTAATAAAAAGAACGACTGCATCCGGATCGATTTCGAGAATCTTTTTGAGCCAAAAGAAGCCTTCCTGACCGCTGATCGCGTCCTTTGTAAAATTCATATCCAGCAAAATTACGTCAAATTCTTCATTTTTAAGTAATTCTGGAATTGATGTGGCAGCATTTGCAGTGACAATTTTTTCAACATGCGGTTTTAGGAGTAACCTAAGCGAGAATAAGATATCCTCATTGTCATCAACCGCGAGAATTTTTCCAAATTTATCCATAACGAAAAGGTCTTTTTTATAGTCCAGAATTACAAACACCAAGCCATAAAGATCAGGAATAATAACAGGGAATTGTTTTAATTACTATATGTTTGTAAATCAGTACCGAATTAGATTTTATTCTTTTTAATTGGACAATATCATCCAAAATTTAAAAAGGTAAATGTACGAAATCGTTCAGTAAATGTACGATATCGGACGATTATTTTTAAACTATAATTTACAATTGTTTATTAATTAGTTTATTGCAAATGTGGTACGATTTATGAATAAGCACGCTTTTGATAATGAGGTTATTTTCCTATTTTGCGAAAGCATTTTCTCAAATCAGTAAACACGATAACAAAATTTTAACGTTTCACATTCAACTATGATTGAGCTAATTGATATATGTAAGGTTTTCAGGAACAAGGACGTTGAGACAAAAGCGCTGAGCAATATTAATTTATCTGTTGCTGACGGTGAATTTGTAAGTATTATGGGACCTTCTGGATGCGGGAAGACTTCATTACTTAATATCATTGGTTTAATTGATTCACCCAGTTCCGGAAAGTACTTCCTCGATGGTCAATTGGTTTCCGAAGTTTCAGAAAGGAATAGAACAGATATCCGTAAAAACAATTTCGCATTTGTTTTTCAGAGTTTTAACCTGATCGACGATCTCACGGCCTGGGAAAATATTGAATTGCCACTTGTCTATCAAAAGGTTCCTCAGGCAGAAAGAGCCAGAAGGGTTGATCAGGTTATGGAAAGGTTTAACCTTAAACACCGTTCCAATTATTTTCCGAATGAACTCTCTGGCGGACAACAACAAAGCGTTGCAGTTGCGAGGGCAGTAATCGCAAAACCCCGGATCATTCTTGCAGATGAACCTACCGGAAACCTCGATTCAACTCATGGTGAAGATATTATTCAGCAACTTACACAACTTAATGAAGGAGGAACAACCATCATTATGGTGACGCACTCCATGATGATGGCACAACGAACGCAACGCATAATATATCTATTTGATGGGCATGTAGTTACTGAGAGTTACTCAAAAACAACAGCCAATTTATAATTGCATTATGAACAGTTACCTGAAACTGGCAATCCGTAATCTACTGAGAAACAAGGAATATTTTTTCATAAATGTTTTTGGTCTTGCAGTTGGGATGGCTTGTGCAATTATGGTATTGGTATATATTTGGGAACAGTCGAAATACGATGATTTCCATCCTTCCGCTAACCGGCTTTACCGGGTTTATATCGAATCAAAATTGGGAGGTTTGGAATCGAATGTGGCATATTCATCACCCATGTTTGCTTCCGGTTTAAAACCTTATGTGCCTGAAATTGAGCAATCATGCCGCATTTTCAAATATGATCGTGATATTCCGGTTATAGCACCAGTTTCAACAATTCTCGATAGCCGAACCCTTTTGTATGTTGATTCTACGTTTTTTGATATTTTCGGTTTTAAGTTAATCGAAGGTGACCCCAAAACTTGTTTAAGTAAACCGCGTTCTATTATATTATCTAAATCTGTTGCTAATCAGTTGTTCCCTGAAGGATCGATTGGGAAAGTTCTCACCGTAGATGATGAGAAAAAATCTGCAATATCGGGTAGTGTCAAAGGTTCTTCGGATGAAAATAAAAAATATTGGACAGTAACAGGCGTTGTAGAGGATTGCCCTGTAAATTCCCATATCAATTACCAATCACTCGTATCTATCTCTTCGGTCGTATTTTCTTATCTCCAATGGACCACTAATAATTTATATACCTATTTTCGTTTTAAAGAAGGTACAGATATGCGGGAACCTGCTTTTTCATCCTACCTTGGCATGACAGCTATGGAAGATAAGCTTAATAACGGATTTTATAAAGAGGCTGGTGATTTTATCGAAAAATCGTTGGGGACAACTGAAGAGATGAAAGATAAGGATGAGTATTTTGTGCTTCGGTTGCAAAAGGTTTCTGACATCCATCTCTTTTCGCATTTGAAATATGAAACATCTCAAAATATTAATATTCAGACGCTTTTGATTATAGCAGGCATTTCAATTTTGATCATTTTAATTGCATGTATTAACTATGCCAATCTTTCAACAGCCCGTTTAGCGGGAAGGGTGCGTGAAATTGGCATCCGTAAAATATTAGGGTCTCAAAGAAGAGAATTGTCAAGGCAGTTGCTGGCTGAATCGATTACGATTAGTTTTATTTCGCTCTTTTTTGCTTTGGTTATTGTGGAGTTGATTTATCCGAATACCAGTATGGTCCAGCAAAATCCAGATCTGAACATACAAATGCTTTTGTTTAAACTTTCACCTGTGATTTTTAGTGTCACCCTCTTTACCGGTATCATAGCTGGAATTTATCCTGCATTTTATATCATACGTTTTAGTCCGGCAACAATTTTGAGGCAGCAAAAACAGTTTAGTGCTGGCGGCAAGGGATTACGAGGATTGCTCGTAATAATTCAGTTTGTATTCTCACTTGTTATAATATATTCAACATCAACGATCTATCGTCAATTGAGGTTTGTTCAGCAAAATGGGGTAGGGTTTCAGAAAGAGCGACTTTTTGTAATTCAGAACCTATCTGGATTAGAGGATAAGGGACAGAAATTTATTAATAAGTTGGTTGAATTGAAAAATGTTGAAGGAATTACTTGTTCAAATACTGTTCCTGGCAAGCTTATGGATATGGAAAGTTTTCAGGATGAAAACGATAGTTCTAATGTTTTGCTTATGTATGTAATGGAAGCCGATTCAATGTTTTTTAAGACCTATGGTATGACGCTCTCCGATGGGAGTTTCGACAGAAAAAAATATTCTTGCAAAGATACCATTGATGTGATTGTTAATGAAGAAGCAGTAAAATACCTCAATCTGGAGAAGCCCATTGGTTCATCCATATACAGGCAAAACGCTGATACTTCCAAGAGCATTTTGATCATTAAAGGGGTCGTGGACAATTTTAATTTTGAGTCGCTTCACACAAAAGTTCAGCCGCTTATTATATTTCCTGTCAATCCCGAAAAAGTCAAATTTACATCCGTACGATTAGCTCAACCCGTAAATAGAAAGGAAATTGGTAGGATACAGAAATTATGGGAAAATGTTTATCCCAAAAGTCCGTTTTCTCAGTTTACAATGAATGAGAGCCTTGGTGAATTTTATCAGGAGGAGGAATCAACTGGTCAGGTTGCAGTTGTATTCTCATTTTTCGCCATATTTATTGCCTGTATGGGTCTGTATTCATTATTAGCACTGACCACTGTTTTCCGGACAAAAGAGATTGGTATACGAAAAGTGCTCGGAGCAGGAACTAAAGAATTGGTATTACTTTTATCAAAAGAGATTTTCAGATTGATTACAATAGCTGGAATAATTGCTTTACCCATTTCATTTCTGCTCTCTTATTATTGGCTTAACCGATTTGCTTACCACATTTCCCTGAGTTTTACAAACTATTTTTTCGTCTTTATTGCTGTGTTCATAGTCGCAGTCTTTACAATTTATCGTCAATTGTGGCATACAATCAATTCTGATCCGGGTGATTCTCTTCGATTTGAATAAGTATTAATAGAATATATCAATGTGAATTTTCTTTGATTATCAGCGAATTAATTGACAATGGCTTTCTCAAAAGCTTTTGCAACAGCCATTCGAAACCTATAAAGAGAATAAGTTGCTCCAGTAACAGCATCAACTTTCATGTAATCCTGATTTTTAATGAGTTCCTGTTCATATATTGGATAAGCAATAGAAGGCGAAGTTCCTGATTTTAGCATCTCCTGATTATAATCTATATCAGTTCTTTTGTTTTTCCCGTTTGCTTTTAACTCATCGTAATGAATATCAATGATTTTTCCCTGATTAACCTCCAGAAAGACAAGGTGAATATATCCATAGTCATCAGCAGACGTAATTCCAAAAAATTTTCCATTTTTACAGTTTAAGGCACTTGTCCCCAACGCATTATTTTTGACAAATCGTTCAAAACTGTCTTGCACTTTGTCAACTGATGACCGTTCGATCACCCAATGAAGATTTTCCCAATCAGCTTCGCTCGCTTTAATTGTATTTTTTTGATTCTCTTTTTTTTGCATGTAAGGACTTATCAATAGTGAGTTGCTCAAAAGAAATGTAATCAGGGCAATTCCAAGTAAAAATAGTGTTCTCATGGCTGGTTATTGTGTTGATGAGGTTATGACAAGCAGAAATAAAATTACCCTTAATCAAATTTATTTTCTTTGATTAAACCTTGTAATTTGATATCTGTCAAAGCGGAAACAAGTTCAGGATGATTACCCCGGGAAAAATTCTGAATTTGAAGAGAACGAAAATGAAAGGTTTAATTCCGATGGTTTGTATAGGTACGACATGTACGCCTTCGGGTATCTTGAGGATCAAAATCGTTCAGCTGATTGTTAATTATTTGTGATGTTAATGTTATCAAACATCTATGAATGAAACAAATAAATTGTGTGGCATGTTTAATGTCTTGAATACAATGTATTATTTAAAACGATTAAAAGGATATTAAAATGAAAAAGCAAATTAATTCTGTCAGTAACTGGTCAGTTAAAGGTATAATTACTGTAGCTATAATAAGCGCAATGCTTTGCACTTTAGGTGCAAATGCAAATAACAAGCCGGCTGTGCCTAGTGCAGTTACAATGAAGGTGGAGTCAGAAAATGCAGTCGAAAGTTTGATGAACAGCAATGCAGAAAGTAACAACGAATATAAAGCTGAGGATTTCGTTAATGCCGAAATGGCACTTGAAGCAGAAAGCTGGAAGAATATTGATGCTGAAAGTAATACAGAATCGGTAGATGAATATAGTGCAAAGGAATTCGTTCAGGCTGATATGGTAAACGAAATTGATCGTTGGATGAATAGCAATTCAGAATCCAATAACGAATCAATAGAAGAGTACAATGCGGAAAAATTTGTTCAGGCAGATATGGCAAGTGAATTTGAAAGTTGGTTGAAAAACAGTAGCTTTTGAGATAATTAGAATAGAAATAGGGTAGTTTTGATCTGAATATAGCTGACCGTTTCGGGCTTAATCCCGAAACGGTTTATTTTATGAATTCATGGTATAATTACGTTTAAACCATTGTTAATCAAAGATATTTCTATTTTTTTCCCCATCATGCATGGTTCTCCGTCGATATGAATAACTCCTTCCGATGCTCTTTCCAATAAAATATTACTTGCTTTTTCACTATGCATAAGTGAACTTTTGTCTATGTTTTTGGAAAATAGCCGGATGCCAATTCCTGGCGCTTTAAACAATTTGAATGGAGATAAAATACAAATGTCAAGTTTACCATCACATATATCAGCATTGGGAGCGATATATGCATTGTTCCCGTATTGTGAACCGTTTGCAAAAGTGATAAGAAAAGCCGGACGATTGATCATAGGCTTATTCTCAACCGTAATTTGATATATCTCAGGTTTGTATTTGAAATACTCAA